>JAESGU010000018.1_pt1 | contig 208224 bp, 179 predicted proteins | sample 9266271 | NCBI WGS metagenome assembly JAESGU01 (sample SAMN15740544, study PRJNA653495) | algae metagenome | isolation source: Scytonematopsis contorta HA4267-MV1 and co-occurring heterotrophs from mud... | place: USA: Palolo Valley Trail, Honolulu, Hawaii | collected 2009-07-25 | reverse complement strand
AATTACCAATTACCAATTACCAATTACCAATTACCAATTACCAATTACCAATTACCAATTACCAATTACCAATTACCAATTACCAATTACCAATTACCAATTACCAATTACCAATTACCAATTACCAATTACCAATTAACATGGCAGAACTTCCTAAAACATTAGAAGACGCTATCGCTCAAGCCCGTGAAGCTACTCAATCGGCTATAGCAGATGGGTATAATAAGGTGCAAATTGATTTGCTGTTTCCTGAACTGAAAGTCATGCCAGTAGCAAAGGACTTTTTGCCTGCGTTGGAGCAATACGGTAACCAGCTTAAGGTTTTCTTTGCTGATGCTGGTAGTGCTGGACTTGCTCGTCGCGATTGGGAAAATGTCTCCTTTCAAATTACAGATATAGGTACGGGTAGAACCGCTTCGATTCAGTCAAAAGTACAACCAGAAGACGAAATTTTCTTATTCGTTTCTCCCACCTCCGTAGAAGTACCGCAGCTAGAAAAAATTTGTGAAATTATAGGAGAACGTCCCTTCATAATGTTAAATCCCCGCTTGGAAGATTCTGGAACAGTGGGGATTGGTTATACAGCGAGACAAACCCGCGAACGTTTTATTAGCACCATTGAATCCTGTTACTACTTGCGTCCTATATATGACGAGGCGGCAGTATTCCGTTGTTACCCAGGTCTGTGGGAAGTTTGGGTCAAAAATGAAAGCGGTGATGATTATAAAAAGCTGACAGAATTATCCAAAAAACCTTCGGGTGATGATTTAGATATGATTTTGGCTGGAAAATCCCCAACCGGAACCACGTCAGAAGGTGAAATGCAAGCAGCCACGCAATCTAACTTTCCAGGAAAAAAACCAAATATGTTGCGTGGGTTGCAAAGATTTTTTAAAGCATTAAGTAATTAGTTCACGAATGTAGAGACGTTACATTTAACGTCTCTACACGTAACGCATAATTAATTTCCAAAGCTAAGCCTAATAAGTATATAGAAGTAATATTCAGATATCTATTAATTAATTGGTTGTACTTAAGTATTTTGCGTAAGTGAAATTCATTTTGACCTTATCAAAGTTTGTTATTGCCTTAAAAGGGTATTCAATACTAAGCTCTAAGTAAATTCAATGTCATGAATCCCCATTTAAACTTCAATATTTTCTCATTAAAACTTTATGCTTTACCAAATAATCACTTAATTGTTAGAGACTAAACATGTCTAGTCTCCAAATCTGGGTTACTTTGATTTAATTGGAGTTAGGGCTACTCCTCGGAAATAGTAACCTAAAATTTGCAAGTGGTTAGCCCCACGTAATGCTAATTGCTGGGCACCCCACTGACTCATTCCTAAACCATGACCAAAGCCACGTCCTTGGAGTACAAAATTTCCACCTGCTCTATTAATAATAAAGCGGGTACTTCTTAGCTTCAAAGCAGTGCGTACTTCTTCCCCTCTCAGGACTTTACTACCCTTATCACCAATTATCCTCAAAGTTGTTACACTTCGGAAAGGAGAAAAACTTTCTAATTTTATATCTTTAACGTTACCTATCCCTGGAAATCTTTGGCTAAGTTCTCCGCTGCTAAAAGTTCTTGTCCAGTTATTGCACTCGCTGACATTCATGTCATAATCTGGGACACCTCGCAAATAAGGCAAACGTCTTCCTGACCAAACATCTTCAACATTTTCTGTATGTCCCCCAGAACAAGCATGAAATACCGAGAGAATAATTTGGTTGTTGAAAGTTAACACCTGTCCCGCTGTTGCATCTACTGCGTTGTAAGTTGCTCTCGATTCACTATTAACACCTTTATAAATTTGCCAGCGGTCGGGACTATCGCCTAAATCAAAAACAGGATTATTACGTTGTCTTTGACGTTCGTAAAGCGCGTAAGTTCGTGCGGCGATTGCTTGAGCTTTCAAAGCTGCTTGAGGCCAACTTGAACTCATTTCGCCGCCAACAACACTATAGAGATATTCTTCCAGATTAACCCAGTTAACAGCGGTAACACCTTTTGTAGTGGGTAGAACTAATGTCCGGCCCCTATACCAGCGGTCATTAATATAAACATGTCCTTTGCCAGTTGGTTCTATCCAAAACAAACCAGACCGCCATTTGTCTAAAGCAACTCCAGACCCAGGAATAGCTTGAGCAAAATATGAACCCATCGCAGGCAATTGTCCCAAAGTCCGACCTGAACCATCTTTGATTGCGGCAGGTGTAGAGCTACCGACTTTTACCTGATTTACATCCCGCTCAATTGCCACACGTATTATTACGGTTGCTTGTGCTGGTAAGCTTAAAGCAATCCAAAACAGCATAGTCAGCCACCATTGGCGTGTTTTCATCTGGGAAAATAAAGAGGCTAGTAAAATTTGGAACTTCATGCTTAGCATCTAGTTGAGTTTTGGCTTTGATGAATGTAGATTTTGACGAACGTAGATATAGACAAACGTTTCGATGGTAGCAGCATTACTGGGGTCGCTGGAAGCAATTTGCATAAATTATCAGGTATAGAAATACTATTGACACCCAAAATAGTTTTTATAAAAAAGTTTCAGATAATTATCCGTTACATCCGTTACATGCATTGATAAAAAGTATTTATCAATATTTATAGATATGCCTGTGGACTTATGGTATTGTTTTGTTTAATCCGAAAAAATCTTCCTAAGGTATGATGCCAAATTCTTTTAAGCTTGCTTTAAATTTGGAAGCAGAATTTTTCTACCAGCAAGGACTGCGGCGAAATAAAGCATCCAAATTTACCGCTGCGCTTACCTTTTTTAACAATGCTCTCCAGTGTAAACCAGAATATGCCGAAGCTTGGTTCCAGAAAGGCTTTGCGCTTGGTTGTTTAGGAAATCACGAAGACGCTATCGTTTGTTTTGAGGAGACCTTGAAAATACAGGTCGATAATTGCTGGGTTTGGCACAATAAAGGCATCGCCTTAGGAAAGTTACAGCGTCATGAAGAAGCCCTTAACAGTTTTGACCGCGCTTTAGAATTTAATCCGCAGGCTGCTACTGTTTGGCACAATCGCGGCATTACTTTATGCGATTTGGGGGAATTCACTAAGGCAATTAAAAGTTTCGAGCGGACTCTGGATTTGCAACCAGATGCGTATTGGGCATGGAACAATAAAGGTAATGCATTGCGACATATAGAAAATTACCTAGAAGCACTCAACTGTTATGACCGTGCGATTGAATTTGACCCAAATAATGTTATGGCTTGGCATAACCGAGGCTTGTGTTTTAATGAGTGGGGACGTTATTCTAAATCTATTAGTTGTTTTGATAGGGTTTTGACAATTCAGTCAGACTATTACAGAGCCTGGTTAAACAAAGGTATCGCTTTGGAAAAGTTGCAAGATTACAATGAAGCAATTGCCAGCTACGACCAAGCTTTAAATTTACAGCCTAATGAAGACGGTATCTGGTACAACAAAGCTCGCTGCCATGCTTTACAAAAAAATGTGCAAGGGGCTATTTATTGCTTACAGAAAGCAATTAATCTTCGTCCAGATAAATATCTTGACATGCTAAAAACTAACTCAGATTTTGACTTTATCCGTGCTGATAAAAGGTTTCAGGTTTTAATTAAGTAGTTTTCAGGTAATTAGATTACGCAGACCTAACCTAACCCCTTCCCGCTATAGGGAAGGGGGGGTAGGGGGGGTAGGGGGGTTAGGTCTATTTATTGACGCAATTGGCAACAACACCAATTAAATTCATTTCGCTCAAAATATCACCAGCTTGAATCACCTCATTTTTGGTGACATGACCAATACGTCCCACCATAATAATTCCCTGAGACAAAGACGCCAAAATCCTAGCGTCAACGACATTTAAAACAGCCGGAGCATCTATCAAAACTAAATCATAGTTACTTTCACAAAAATCAATCACTTCTTTCATTCGTTGCGAGGTAAGTAGTTTAACTGAATCTTCTGGAGTCGGACCAGATGTTAAAATATCTATTGATGGGTGAACTGGTTGAATATACTCTTTAATGGGAGTATTTGACTCATCAACTAACAATAACGAAAGTCCCCAATCATTAGAAAGTCCCAGAGTTTTGTGTAAACTAGGATGACGCATATTGGCATCAATTATTAATACCCGTTTATGCATATTTACTGCACTGACTGCAAGTCCCAAGATAATTGTTGATGTCCCTTCACTAGCAATTGTGGAAGTCAACAGTAAGGATTTGCATTTAGCACCTTGCATAATTTGGATATTTTGATTAATCATATCGAAAGATTCATCGAATTGTAAGCCCGCAATAGATTCGAGTAAATCTGGTTCTAGTATTAATAATTTATTCCAAGCAAGAATAGGCATTTTTTTGGGAAGACGGCGAGATTTAAGTTTTGGTACTTTTCCTAATAAACGTTTATTTGTGAGCTGTTGTAAATCTTGTGCTGCATAAATTGCGTCGTTCATCAATTCCCAAATGAGTGCAGCAGAAATCCCCACTAATGGTGCGACTATCATCCCCATAACTAAGGTTAATATTCCACCACCACCTAAATAAATTCCTGCTTGAGCTTCTTCTAATATCTGCCAATTAAATCCACTTTGAGAAACTTTGACTACCAAAGATTGCTGGGTTTCCAAAAGTTGTTCTAAAGTTCTACGTTTACTTGTAACTTCAGGAAGCAAGCGATTATAATCAGCGATTAAATTGGAGTATCTATTTAAGTCCAAACGCAATTTTTTTTCCGATTCTGCCAGACTTTTTTCGTTAGCATCGAGTCCTATAGCTTTTGTTTGTACTTCAATTAATTCTTGTGCTAGCTTAATTTCTAGTTCTTCCTGTTGCTCTTGCGTCATTAATGGCTGTGAGGTATTTTTAGAAGTTGTTTTACTTCCGATATTTTTCCCTGCCTCTTGTCGCAATAGTTCAACTTGACTTTTACGTTGTTGGATAAGCTGCTGCACTATTGGAGTATCGTCTGTGTAACGCTGTCGTTCAATTGCTAAGGCTGATTCCGTTTTTTGAATTTCGTTTAATAAAGCTTGATAACGATTTGATTGATTCAAACGTGAAGAAATAACAGCATTTTTAGGTGATTCGGCAAGTTTCTTCTGTAAACTAAGATAGCGAGCTTGTACATCTTTAAGTTGAGCACGGGTTGTTTGTAATTGTTTGCTAACATCTGCCAGAGATTCTAAAGCCATTTTACTTTGTAGCTCTGGGTCAACTAAATTATTCTTTTTTCTAAATTGGTCTAACTTATGCTCAGCTTCACTTAGTTCTTTTTTGATTTGCGGTAATTTATCGTTTACAAAAGCGAGTGCGTTACTTAGACGCTGTTTTTGTTGTTCAATATTATAGTTTTGGTATACCTTTTGTAGAGCTTGTAAAACTTTTTGTGTTTTAATTGGGTTAATGTCTCGGAATGAAATTTCAAATACCTGATTTTTAGTTGTATTAACCTTTGTTCCTCCATCCACTGGAAGGATAACTAAAGGCGCTATATCACCTTTTTTACCTTTGATATGTTCTACTGTAATTTTTGGATACTCTGCTCGCAGTAAATTTACAGCTTTTTGTATCAAGGCGGTACTTTGCATCAGTTTTAACTGAGCAGTGTAGTCTATTACCGAAAAATTTCTTGTAGTAATTTCGCTATCTAAATCTGAAGTTTGATTAGAGTCGCGCATCCTATCATATTCATTGGAACTGACTGCTAATTCCATAGTACTTTGGTAACTTGGTTTTGCTGTCAGTGCTAAAAGACTTGCTCCTGATACTACTAAACAAGAAACACTAAAAATTAGTAAACGTTGCCGAACAAGTATTTTAGCTACTTGCTTGATATCAACTGTGTTTTGTGGCGAAGAAGAAAGTAGTTCTCTTTGGTTTAAGCTTGTATTACTCACTATTGTAATCCTCTTGTTGATGGTTGACTGTTGACGGTTGACTACTGGCTGTGGAGTGTTTTTTAAGTCAACGCAGTATTAACTTTGGCAACAATCGCTATGAGAGGATAAATGACACCCATTAAAATTACAAACTACGGCGACTATATTAATCTCGTCAACTATCTTGATAAATCTTTACTATATAATTACCAGTCTGTATTTTGATTTTTTTTGGCTTTTATGTTCTTTTTATACTGTCATTTTTTCCTAGGATGTTCTATGTAATAAATATGTGAGTTTAATACTATATCAATCAATTCCAAAAGTGTAATAATCAGAGCCATTATAATCAAGGATTTTAGTATATGAAGTGTCCTTGTCAGGGATTTATAACTTGGAAATATTTATGCTGTTAGAAATTAATATGTATATTTTTTCTAAAATTTTCTAGTGAATTAACGTAAGATGTTTTACGAATCTGCTTGACAAAAATAAAGATTTTGTAAAAGCCTGCTTGTTTAGTTACATCTACTTCTTTAGATAGATGCAATTTATTATAGTTTTTATGTGAAGGCGTCCATCTTGTCCCCCTTCCCTGCAAGGGAAGGGGTTAGGGGTTAGGTTCTTTATTTAGGAAAACCGAACTCCTCAGACTGGATTTCTACACCATACATTGGAGTTTAAGTTGATACAATCGAAATGCCATTAAACTAATACCGCAGTTCAAGCTGGAAAAATTAACATTCCCTTAATTATAAGTACACTAATTCAATAGAGAAAGATTATCAGGAGAACAAAATATGGGAAATCAATTTAAAACCGCGACATTGCTAGCTGCACTTAGCGGTCTTTTAATAGCTATTAGTTATTATGTTATTGGTGGCACCAGTGGTTTGGTTGTTGGTATTGGGATAGCTGCTTTTACCAACTTACTTTCTTGGTATCAATCCGATAAAATAGCACTGGCTGCTTATGGCGCTCAACCAGTTACAGAAACTCAGGCTCCTGGGCTATATAGAATGGTAGAGCGTTTATCACAACGGGCAAATTTACCAATGCCTGGAGTATATATTGTTTCTAGTCCTAATCCTAATGCATTTGCTACGGGACGCGACCCAGAACATGCTGCGGTTGCAGTCACTGAAGGTATTTTAAATATTTTACCTGAAGATGAATTGGAAGCGGTTATCGCTCACGAACTTACTCATATTGCTAACCGGGATACGTTGACACAAGCGGTCGCTGCTACTGTTGCTGGTGCAATTTCCTTCCTCGCACAAATGGTTAGCTATGGTCTATGGTTCGGTGGTGGCTCTCGTGATGACAATAACCGAGGTGGAAATGCTTTTGGTGTATTGCTAACAGTTATACTTGCTCCTATTTCTGCCACTTTAATTCAGTTAGCAATTTCTCGTACCAGAGAATTTTCTGCTGATGCTGGTGCTGCTAGGTTAACTGGAAATCCTCGTGCTTTAGCACGTGCGCTGCAACGGTTAGAGTCTGGAGCGCGTCAAGCTCCAATGAATAATGCAAATCCTGCGTTTGAGCCACTATTAATTATTAATCCTTTCTCTGGCGAATTTTTAGGTAATTTGTTTAGAACTCACCCCAGCACTGAGCAACGTATCGAAGCGTTACTCAAGTTGGAACAGGGAGTGGAGAGTAGGTGATTGGGGAGTGGGGAGTCCTCGCCTGCAATCTTAATTTTATTTTAATATTTTGGTAAAGGCGTAAAGGCGCGAGGAATATCCTCGCGTTTTTTGTGCTTTTGCTGGATACTATTTTTTTCTGCTCTTTAAATCACTAGAATTACAGATGAAGGTGGATAATGGGATGGCTTTGACCTAATTGCAGTTAATTTAGATTGGAAAATTAGAATAATACTTATGCGAAGTTACTATTGCGGCGAACTCCGACAACAACACATTGGAGAAACTGTCACCCTTTATGGATGGGTAGACCGTCGTCGCGATCATGGTGGTGTCATATTTATTGATTTACGCGATCGCGCTGGTGTTGTGCAAATAGTTAGCGACCCACAACGTACCCCAGATTCTTACGAACAGGCAAACGCGCTGCGAAATGAATATGTTGTGGAAATTGTTGGTAAGGTAACACAACGTCCACCGGAGTCTTTAAATACCCGTCTACCAACGGGTGAGGTAGAAATTTACGCCACTGAGATAAAACAACTAAATGCTGTCCGTAGACAGTTGCCTTTTCAAATTTCTAGCGGTGAGAACGAAAATATAAGAGAAGATGTGCGATTAAGATATCGCTATTTGGATTTACGACGGGAACGGATGGCGCAAAATTTACAACTGCGTCACCAAGTCATTAAAGCCATGCGTCGTTTTTTGGAAGACCAGGAAAATTTCATAGAAGTTGAAACTCCTGTCTTGACCCGTTCGACTCCGGAAGGTGCGCGTGATTACGTTTTACCTAGCCGCACCAACCCTGGCGAATGGTATGCAATGCCTCAATCACCGCAGTTATTTAAACAATTACTAATGGTATCAGGATGTGATAGATATTACCAACTTGCCAGATGTTTCCGGGATGAAGACTTACGTGCTGATAGACAACCGGAATTTACTCAGTTAGACATAGAAATGAGTTTCATGTCTATGGAAGAAATTATCGACCTAAACGAGCGCTTGGTTAGCCATATTTTTAAAACAGTAAAAAATATTGACTTACCCCATCCCTTTCCTCGACTGACTTACGCTGAGGCAATGGAACGTTATGGTAGTGATAAACCCGATACCCGTTACGGATTGGAACTAGTTAATGTTTCGGATATTGTAAAAGGCTCTGGGTTCAAAGTCTTTGCAGACGCAGTAAACAAGGGTGGTATTGTAAAAATCCTACCAATTCCCGAAGGAAATGATGTAATTTCTAATGTACGTATCAAACCAGGTGGTGACTTGTTTAAAGAAGCAAGCGAAGTTGGTGCAAAAGGTTTGGCTTACATTCGTGTGCGGGACAATAATGAAATAGATACCATTGGAGCCATAAAAGACAACCTCAGTGAAGAACAAAAACAGGAAATTTTGCGACGTACCAACGCAAAACCAGGACATTTACTGTTGTTTGCGGCTGCTGACACTTCAACAGTAAATAAAACTCTTGACCGTTTGCGTCAAGTAGTTGCCAAAGAGTTTGGGTTAATTCCCGAAGATAAAATCAACTTGTTATGGGTAACAGACTTTCCCATGTTTGAGTGGAATGCAGACGAAAAACGTCTCGAAGCATTGCATCACCCATTTACAGCCCCCCATCCCGATGACTTACAAGATTTCAAAACCGCACGTGCTCAAGCATACGACTTAGTATTTAATGGCTTTGAAGTTGGTGGTGGTAGCCGTCGAATTTATCAACGGGATATTCAAGAGCAAGTTTTTGAAGCCATCGGACTTTCTCCAGAAGAAGCACAAAATAAATTTGGTTTTTTGCTAGAAGCATTTGAATATGGTACACCCCCTCATGGAGGAATTGCCTACGGTGTAGACCGCTTAGTAATGTTGCTTGCAAAAGAAGAATCAATTCGTGATGTGATTGCATTCCCAAAAACTCAGCAAGCACGCTGCTTGTTAACCGAAGCACCCTCCGATGTGGACATAAAGCAACTAAAAGAGTTGCACGTTCAATCAACTTACAAACCAAAAACTGCCGAATAGTCCATTTCATATTTCATTAGCACATGTAGAGACGCGATAAATCGCGTCTTTCATTTATCACCTCTTTATATTTACTGGTTCCCAAGTCAAAGCAATTTTCAAAATAGTGGAATCTTTAATTTTTTTAAAGTTATTGTAAGATTTATAGGTACTTTTTTAAAGAAAATGTAAAGTATAAACCTAATTGTCTAAATTTTACGACTAGAAAACAAACTCCAGCATTTGTCATCCAATATGGAATTGTATCGTTATTCGGTTTTAATCCTGTTATTTATCTCATAATTGCTAAATCTTAAGCTGTCAGATAAAGAGCACAAATCTTTGAAATCAGTTTATCGGCATATACATAAATTTAAAAAACATCCTTCTAAAAGCAGATAAAAGTTACATCTATATGGATATTTTAGATACTTAATATATCGCGAATAATCCTTATAATCAGTATTCATGCCGTTTACTTAGTATAAATAAATAATTGTTTAATGTAAAAAAGGTACAAACATCTCACAAGTATAATTCTATCCAGTAGATTTTTATCACAAGAAAATCTAATTATGCTTAACTTATAAGTTGATGAGCTTGCTTCTTTTTTTACCTATGTATAAATTGTGTATATTCAACTAATTTGGAATTGAATGTACGAAACTATGTAATATATGTTGCTATTTGATGTTAATGTTTCCCTCTTTGATATATCTCAGTACTTAAAATTTGTTAGTATTTTTTATTTATTTAATTGATGCTATATAGCTTTAAGTATTAAATTCTTTTTCTATTATACTTACAAAGCAAGAGTATTTAAAATATCATTATTCTGCGAGTATATATTGTTTATAGTAAATTTTCTACAGAAAATAATAATTTTACTTGTCTAATGTATGTATTAAATAAAGCATTCACGCCTAGTTATTATTCTCTATTTGGTAATAAATATATATTTGAGAAAAATTTGGTTGTATTTTGTCTGAGAACTTAGAAATTAGGAGCTTAAGTGGGATTTGTAAATTGCTCATCAGAATAGGAGTACTGTATAATCAACTATGAGAACTATTGCGGAACGAAAGATATGTTTTGGAACCTTTATTGAGAACTTTCAGTCAGAGAAAATACTGTTTAAAGCATAAAATAGATTTTGCTAACGTTGTTGTGTATTAAATACAAGTGGTTGCTTTAAATATTCCTAAAGGTAGATTACTGTATTACTTTTTGACCTTGTAAAGGAGGTTTGAGAAAACAAAAACGCAATTTCGCAAATACCTGCCAATATGGCAACACAGCGTTCAAAAATTTGTTATTTATTTATGTACGAGGGTTTTGTATCTAATGTCTAGCTAACCACTAAGGGTTTTTTGGGAATCCTAGCGAATATTCAGATTGACTAAGTGTCGAACAATTGTCAATCTTTGATGAAAAAGCTTCAACAAAATTTAGGGTGTTGATAAATAGGTGTATTGTAGTGTTCATCAATTATTGATGGATATTTACGGTCTTCCATATCCAGTTTGCAATGTATAGGTTTTTCCTGATTGGGGTATTTACCAAATATCTAAGCAAAATCAAATAGCTAATTGTAGATTTATGGAGTGGGCTTTGATGGTCTTATGGATCTCAGTCTCTCCCACGTAACTCTCTATTCATTTATGGCGTATTTGCCGAAAATGAGAGCCGAATTACGGGGAAACTATATCTATAGTTAGCTAATGGATATTTAACTTTAAATTTTGAGTTTTGAATTGTTTCAGTCATCTTAGTAAAAGTATACAGTTAGTTGCTATCTGCATTAGGCAGATTTTTTTTGAAATCAATTCTAAATCTTAAAGTGAAAAGTGCTTTTTTTTAGGGGGGGTGCTGAAATTGCCCAAAAGATGTGAGCGAAATCGTAAACGTTCTAAGCGTAGAGCAATCTATTGTCCAATTCATGGATGCCATATTGATAGTGTTTCCCAGAAATACCAATTATTTGCCGACCGTCCTGGACAATTGCAAAAACGGGGAATCGGACGAAGGGATGCACAAATTTTAGTAGCAAGTCAGACTGCTGTACTAATTGAGGGAGAATGGTTAGAAGCATTTTGGTGCGACCAATGTCAGCAAACAAAGTGGTATTACATTAAAAAAAGAAACAATACCTACGAGGTGTCAGCAGTACCACCAGAACTCTGGCAACAAGTAACAGGGGTCGTTGATCCCGAAGGAAACCCTTCAGTTGGAGAGTTCACCCGCAGACATTCACGGATGGTGAGTAATAGCCTTTGTAATGATTTTGAGTTTTGAATTTTGAATTTTGAATTTTGAATTTTGAATTGATTAAGTACTTGGGATATCTGCAAATATGGAGTCAAAAGCAAACGTTGAAGAAATAGACTTTCAAAAATACCTTCTTGTGGTGCAGCGACGTTGGCTACCAACAGCAGGTGTTTTTGCAGCTGTTATCACAATGTCATCAATGTATGCATTGTCACTGAAGCCTGCGTACAATGCTCAGGGAAGTATATTGATTAAAACGAGCAATACTTCTTCTCTGACGGGATTAGGGCAGGCTATAGGTAGATTAGAAGCTTTAACAACTAACACTAGCCCATCAGACACTCAAGTAAAAATAGTTGCATCTAATCCAGTGATTCAGGAAACGATTACAGCCTTGAATCTAAAAGATGACAAAGATAAGCCTTTGACCATAGACGCTTTTATCGGCAAGCTGAAAGTGGAAGCTTTGAAAGGGACTGATGTTTTACAAGTCTCCTACAGCGATAACAATCCCGATTTGGCAGCAAAAGTTGTTAACAAATTGATGGATGTTTACATCAGAGAAAATAGAGGGGCAAATAAAGAAGAGGCTGTAACAGCACGTAAATTTATTGAAGCTCAGTTACCGGAAGCATCCAGGGCTGTGCAAAGAGCAGAGTCTATTTTTCGACGATTTAAAGAAAAAAATAAAGTCATCGCTTTACAGGAAGAAGCATCGGAGGCAGTCAAAACAATTTCTAAGCTTGAAGAACAAATTGCTCAAACTCAAGCGCAATTAGTTGATGCAACTGCTAGGTCACAGAAGTTACAAGAGCAAGCGAAGATTGATTCACAAGAATCGGTGAGTGTGGCTTCCTTGAGTCAAATACCTGGTATCCAGCAAGTAGTAACTCAACTACAAGAAGCTCAAAGTGAACTGGAAGTTGAACGCACTAAATTTTTACCCGGTCACCCGAAAATTATAAATTTAGAAGAAAAAGTTTCGGCACTCAATAGCTTATTAGAAGGACGAGTGCAGCAGTCTGTGGGTAATAGTGGAACAGTTTCTAAAGGAAATTTGCAAATTGGTGAACTGCGACAAAATCTAATTCAAGAGTATGCTCGCTCTGAGGCACAGCGGGTTGGTTTGGCTAGACAAGTATCTTCGCTTTCTAGTAAATGGTTAAGCTATAAACAACGCGCTAATGTTTTGCCTCAGTTAGAGCAGACTCAACGGGAACTTGAACGACAGTTAAAAGCAGCTCAAACAACTTACGAAACACTTTTGGCTAGAAGACAAGAGATGTTAGTGGCTGAAAATCAAATAGTTGCCAATGCTCGGATAATCTCTCCTGCTTTAGTACCGGATAAACCTACTGGTAATAAGAAAAATTTAGCGATTGCGGGAGGTGGAATTGTAGGTATTATGTTGGGCGTGATTGCTGCTTTTGGCTTAGATTTAATAGACCGTTCAGTAAAGACTGTTAAAGAAGCCAGAGAAGTATTTCAATATACTTTATTAGGGGTGATTCCTTCAGTTAGTAGAAAAGGAAAAGGTTCCTTTCTTAATAATAGCGAGCGAGGAATTCCTAAAGTAGTTGGTAGAGATATTCCTCAATTTCCAGTGGGCGAAGCTTATCAAATGCTACAAGCTAATCTGAAATTTCTTTGTTCAGATAAAAAACTTAAGGCAATTGTGGTTACTAGTTCTGTTACTAAAGAGGGTAAATCGGAAGTCGCAGCAAACTTAGCAGTAGCAATGGCACAAGTTGGACGACGAGTTTTGCTGGTGGATGCTGATATGCGTCATCCAATTCAGCATCATATATGGGAAATGACAAACTCTTGTGGTTTATCTAATGTGATTGTTGACCAAGTTCCAATTCCCCTAGCAGTGCAGGAAGTAATGCCTAATTTATACGTTCTACCGTCTGGAGTTGTGCCACCTAATCCCGTAGCACTGTTGGATTCTAAACGAATGGCGTCATTAATGGCTTCCTTTGCTGAAGATTATGATTGCATCATATTTGACACTCCAACTCTCGCGGGAACTGCGGATGCTGCGGTATTAAGCAAACTATCTGATGGTATTTTGTTAGTGGCTCGTCCAGGAGTGTTGGACTGTCCTAGTGCTAATGCGACCAAGGAATTTCTAACACAGTCTGGTCAAAATGTATTGGGTATGGTTATTAACGGTGTAAATATTAAGAACGAACCTGATAGTTACTTCTACTACACAAGAAGTTCTGTTGAGTCGGCTAGCGCATCTCGCACCTTTGTAGGAGAAAAACAGGTGAGCGACAGAAAGCTTATATCTTAGCTCACTTATTTTTGAACAGAAACATTTGTAAATAGTAAAGCCAGGGGGAAATAATCATGCATTGCCATATTTGTAATAAAGAAACTTATTGCTGTTGATGTGCAAACTAAATGAAAAGTTTGCTAATAACTAAAAGTCACATCAATTCAAAATTCATGCTGGAGCTAGCTCAGATTTCTTCAATTTTGAATTTTGAATTTTGAATTGTTTCGGTCATTCGCAAGGTAAATATCCAAAAATGGGCAATCTAAAAAACTATCTAAAAAAGTTTTTGTTTGTTATTTCAGCAAAGAAAAGTACTCTCGTAATCTTATTATCTTTATTTTTATGTACTTCTCTGTTAGATGCGTTAGGAATAGGACTTGTTGGTCCATTTATGGGTTTAGCTACAAACCCAGATTTAGTGAATCAAAAAGTATGGTTAGCTTGGATTTATAAAAACAGTGGGTTAAGTATTAGCCATTTTATTGCCTTGTTAGGCTTAGGAATGGTCATAACTTTTTATGTTAAATCATTTTTTTACTTCCAAGTACAAAAATATATTTTGAGTTTTAGTATATCCCAATTGGGAATACTAAGGATGAGATTGCTACATGGATACTTATCGGTTAACTATGCTTATCACTTAAATAAAAATAGTGCATTTTTGCTCCAGAATGTCATCAAAGAAACATTTCTATTTTGTTACTCAGTAACCTTACCATTACTAAATTTAATGGTGAATTTACTGGTTGTTTGTACTTTGATGTTATTGCTGCTAGGAACTCATTTTTGGGCAACAGTTAGTATTTTAGTAATTCTGTTATTTGCATTCACTCTTTACAATCAGTTTAAAGAGCAAATGGCTTACTGGGGTAAAGAGGGAAGTGAATCGGATACGGAAATGATTAGAATTATTAATCATGGAATAGGAGGGATAAAAGAAACAAGAGTGGTTGGTTGTGAACCTTACTTTGAAAGTCAAATGAGCATACAAGTTAAGAGACACGCATCTACAGCTAGTCTAGCTCAGGTTTGGCAACAATTACCACGTATTGTTTTAGAAGCACTTTTAGTTACAGTTTTAATCGGTTTTATTTCTGTATCTTTGATATTAAATCAAAACCCAGAAAATCTGATTTCAATTCTTAGTATATTTGCAGTAGCCTCGATTCGTTTACTACCATCGGCAAGTCAATTGATGTCAGCCGTCGGTACATTGAGAAATTCTAGTTACTCACTCAACAGATTATATTCTGACTTAAAAGAGTTAGAACTAGACAATGTAGAAAATAAAAGAGCAGATTATAATCTATTATTTAAACCAAAATCAGGTGCTTTGCTACATCACAAAGTTCAAAGCCAAAAGTTTCCTTTTGCGGAGGAAATTATAATTAATGAGGTTGATTACTCATATCCAGGTATTCCAGGAAACGTTTTACAAAAAATATCTTTGACAATTAAAAAAGGTGAATCTATTGCATTTATTGGTAAATCAGGAGCAGGTAAAACAACATTAGTAGATGTTATCTTGGGACTTTTGATGCCAACTAACGGAGATATTCAAGTTGATGGAGTGTCAATATATAAGAATTTGCGTGCTTGGCAAAATATGATTGGTTATATTCCTCAAACTATTTTTCTGATAGACGATACGGTCGAAAGAAACATTGCTTTTGGGGTTACTGATGAGCTAATTGACCCATATAGGTTGCAAAAAGCAATCGAAGCAGCTCAATTAGAGGAACTAATTTCGCAACTCCCAAATGGAATAAAAACTTCTGTTGGTGAGCGAGGTGTGCGTTTATCTGGTGGTCAGCGTCAACGTATAGGGATTGCACGAGCAATTTACCATGAGAGAGAGATTTTAGTTTTGGATGAAGCGACCTCTGCACTAGATAATGAAACAGAAGGTTTGGTAACGCAAGCAATTAGAAAACTCTCTGCTACAAAAACAATCATCATTATTGCCCATAGATTATCTACTGTTGAGCATTGCAATTGTATTTACATGCTAGAACGAGGGAAAGTTGTGAAGTCAGGTAGCTATGGGGAAGTTGTATTAGGAGAGCAACTTTCTTCCGCAAGCTAAAAAAAGCTAAAAAAATATGTTTGATAGGCTCGCTAAATAACAGTTTACCAATAGGAGAGTTAAGCTATGGAATCATTAAAGGTACTCATTCTATCAGATTGGGGAGATAATCCTTACAAAAAATTATTAATGTCTCATCTTAATATCCTAAATGTTCAGGTTGAAGAGGAGTTTTTAAGTAATCTTTCTCTACCATTTTTTCTCCCCGCAATTTTGAAAAGAGGGAAGATAGATATTTTACATTTTCAAACGCTACATCCTTTTCTAATTGCAAGGAATACATTTTTTAGATTGATTAAAGCTTTCATATTAGTCATTCAATTATTTATCATTATAATTTTGGGAACAAAAGTTATTTGGACTGTTCATGAATGGGATGATAAAGAGGGTAATGGAAACAAGAAAATTTTTCCTATACAATCTGTAATAGTCGGTAGATTTATTCATGGATTTATTACTCATTGTGAGACAACGAAAAATAATATTGTTAAAGCATTTAAACTTGAAAATAAGGGAAAGGTATTTATAGTTCCACATGGAAATTATATAGGTACTTATGAAAATACAGTCAATCAGTCTGAAGCTAGAAAAATTTTAGGTATCCCTGAGGAAAATGTAGTATTTTTGCTTTTCGGAGGCATATATCGCTATAAAGGCGTTTTAGAAGCAATTCAAGCTTTTAAGCAGTTGCAACAATCGGGAGTATCTTTATTAATCGCTGGTAAACCTTACGAAACCGAGTTAAGAGAAAAAATATTTGAGGAAATAAAGGGTTATGAAAATATATTATTTACTCCAGAAGTAATTCCCGATGAAAAAGTTCAGATATATATGAATGCCTGTGATTCTGTTCTTGTCCCCTACAAAGTTTTTACAACTTCTGGGATTGCTATATTAGCGATGTCTTATGGAAAAGCTTGTATTGCACCAAATCTAGGATTTTTTAGTGATGTATTAAATGATTTAGGAGCTTTCTTGTATGACCAAAATTCCGAGTATGTTTTGTTGAAAACAATGAAACAGGTAATAGAAAATAAGGATGAACTTTCTAATATGGGTTTATACAATCTGAAAATTGCTGAAACATGGAATTGGAAATCAATTGCCGAAAAAAATTATCAGATATATAAATTAAATTGAGAAAATAAAATATACTTACACTAAATAAATTTTGTACTCCTGAAAATAATTTTATTAAAGTGCGTTTACCAATTTGAAATACTTACCCCAGATTAAAGTCTATAGTTAGAAACGAAAAACGCATGAAAACAGCAATTGCTCTGATTATTTTTAAAAGACCAGATACAACACAAAAAGTCTTTGAGGTAATTCGTAAAGTTAAACCACCTAAGCTATTTGTGATAGCAGACGCTCCACGTAAGGAACGAGAAGGAGAAGTCGAAAAATGCGAAGAGACCCGCGCAATTATTGACCAGGTAAATTGGGACTGTGAGGTTTATAAAAACTATTCTGATATCAATTTGGGGTGTGCGAAGCGTATATATAGTGGACTAAGTTGGGTATTTAATCATGTCGAAGAAGCGATAATCGTCGAAGACGACTGTATACTTGACTCCACTTTTTTCCAATTTTCTGAAGAATTGCTAGAACGATATCGGCATGATAATAGAATTACTTCAATTTCTGCCCAAAATGTACAACTTGGACAAAAAAGAACTAAATATAGTTACTACTTTTCTCGCTATAGTCACTGCTGGGGTTGGGCAACTTGGCGTAGAGCTTGGCAAACTTTTGATTTTGAAATGAAACTATGGGAAGAAGCAAAATACAATAATATTCTTGACGACGTATTTACCGATTCTTTAGCAGTCAGTTATTGGACTAATATTTTTCAAAATACCTACAACAGGTCTTTAGATTCTTGGGCTTATCGTTGGTTATTAAGTTGTTGGCTACAAAGTGGATTAACAATTATTCCTGATGTCAACTTAGTTTCTAATATTGGCTTTAATGATGATGCTACTAATACGCAACATAAAAACAATAAGACAGTAGAGATGGAGATTGAATCCTTAGAGTTTCCTTTAAATCACCCTCCCGTAGTTGTTAGAAATGTTCAAGCAGACAATTTTGCTCAGCGAGTAGCATTTGATGGAGGTTGGTTAAAGCAATTTCATGGAAGTAGCAAAAAACTAATTAAAAAAGTTCTTTGCCTATGAATTACCTAGTTAGTGATTATCTAGATTATTTTCAAAGTACAAAGAATGATTCAACAGCTAACAAAGTTATACTTATGAAAATTTTGAAAACAATAGTATTTCTATTATTCCCTAAAAATCTACGTACAAAAATTAAATTATTTATATTTAAAAATGTGAGAGAATGGGGTTTAAGTAGATATTTAAAAACTTTCGGTTTCTCGGTTTATAACAAATATATACATCTCAACCATAGTACGACTGATGTAATATTATCGAATAATAATGATATAGACATCCATAAATTTTCCGAAGCTGACCAAATAAAGCCTGCTGTTTTTATCAGTGGTGAAGAACTACCCACATTGCAACCCTTTATCGCAACGACTGAAACAGTTTTGCTAGATATAAAAAATGATAGTTTTTCATTTAGAAATAATCATTTATTGGATGATAAACTAAATATTCTTGGAGAAACTAGGACAATTGAACTGGATACCCGTTTACCCCTCCCTATATATCAACAAATTTTATCTCAACCAATTAAGTTAAAGGGAATAGTCGCTTATTTGTCTGACCCTGACCCAGGAAATTATTATCATTGGATGTGTAGAACTCTACCACTTTTAAGATTCTACAAAAATTTTTTGCGATTATCTGAAGTTGATTACTTTTATGTTGGTAATTGTCCGTTATCTAGCTTTCATGAAGAAACTTTAAAAGCAACAGGAATCTTGATGAGCCAGGTAGTTCAAAAATCTTGTACGGCAGATAGACTATTGATAGCAATGACAAGTCGCTCTTTGCATTTGGGAAATCAAATTAATGACCCAATTAATCAAGAATCTTACTTTTTTACAAGAAGCTTATTTCTACCAAGCTTAAAATTTTCTACGACTAATAAAAATTGCCGGATTTATGTCAAAAGAGGCGATGTTACTAGAAGAAAAATAATCAACGAAGCAGAAATTATTAATTTACTTGAAAAATACGGCTTTGAACCAGTAGTTATGGATAATAAAACAGTGCAAGAACAAGCTGATTTATTTTCTCAAGCTAAAGCTGTAGTAGCACTTCATGGTGCAGCTCTAACTAATTTACTATTCGCACAACCAGGAACAAAAGTCATAGAACTAGCGCCATTCGGTTATCTAAATAATTGTTTTTATACTCTAGCAAGCCATGCAAAAGCCGATTATTTTTACCTACAAGGTGAAAAGCAAAAGCAAGATAGCAATGACTTACGTTTACTCGATACATATATAGATACCCAAAAGTTAGTAGATACTTTACAAAGAGCATCGTTAGATAAAGTCGCAAGTCCGCACTTGGTTTAAATCATCAATAATTAGATTTTTAGTTTATTCTGTAGGAAAAAAATGACTAACCCTAAAAATTATTACGAAGAACAAGGCTATTACATCTTTCGTAACTTAATCCCAGCAAGTTTAATTGATAATCTTTTAGCTGAATACAGAGAACAAATTTTATCTTCACAAGATTACTTTTTCAGACAATCTAGCAATAAGTGGCAAAAAAATGAAATCACTAATGATGGGTATTGCAAACAATCATTTTTAGATATTCATGATTATCCCAACCATACTAATTTTTGTGAGGCTGCCTTACGTATCTTTTGTTTAAAAGAAGTTAGAGAAGCTTTAACTTTACTGACGGGAGCGCAGGAGAATAATTTAATGCAGTCAATGTTTTTCGATTTAAATGCTGCAACACCTGCTCACCAAGATTGGTATTATTTAGACTCAATTCCTAATGGAAATTTGTTAGCTGGATGGTTTGCTTTAGAAGATATTCATCCTGAAGCTGGAAGATTTTATGTATTACCTAAATCACACTTAGTTGATTTTGATTTGTCCGAAGACGAAAAAATTTCACACGCTTTTTATGTGAGCAAATTAAAAAACTATGTAGATACTCACAAAAATGATATTTATGCTCCTGCTTTACAAAAAGGGGACGTACTTTTTTGGAACTCTAGAACTATTCATGGTTCAGAACAAACTTTAAACCCTCAGTATTCCAGAAAATCTTTGACTGCTCATTATCTACCAAGCCAATATGAGTTTGGTAAGCGTTATATTTCTTCCCCTATAGCCGTTGAGTATGCCACATACGAAGGTATGAAGTATAGACTGGCTCCTTTAGAGCATAAATACTACTCGCCTTTTGCAAAATTGAAAACCGACTTATTTGATTATTTATGGCAAAGACCCAAACTGAAACGAGTGTATGAAACTGTTAAACATACTGTGAAAGGGGCGTAAAAATGAAAGCTTTACTTCTCAGTCATTATGATATCGATGGTGGAGCTGCTCGTGCAACTTATAGACTACATCAAGGTTTACATAAAGTCGGTGTCGATTCTCAAATGCTAGTACAAACAAAATCTAGCGATGATAAAACAGTATTTGCTCCTTCGGGTAACCTGGAACAAAGTCTTTCCACACTGAAAATTAGTGCTGAAGTTTTGCCATTAAAACTTTATAAAGTTCATCGTCAAAAGCAAGCTGCTACATTTTCTCTCCAGTGGTTTCCAGATAAAATTGTACCTCAGATTTCTCGAATTCAGCCAGATATTATTAACCTCCATTGGGTTAATAGAGCATATCTAAAAATAGAAACTCTAGCTAAATTTAATTGTCCGTTAGTCTGGACACTCCACGATATGTGGGCATTTACTGGAGGGTGTCATTACAGTGGCGATTGTAATCGTTACATCGCGAACTGTGGTGCTTGTCCTCAACTTGTTAGTAGCCACAATTGGGATTTATCTCGCTGGGTATGGCAACGCAAAAGAAAAGCTTGGAAAAATCTTAACCTAACTATCGTAACTCCAAGTTCCTGGTTAGCTAAGTCCGCTAGTTCTAGTTCTCTTTTCAGAGATTTAAAAATTGAGCAGATTCCTTATGGTCTCGATACACACAAGTACAGACCAATAAATAAAAAATTTGCTAGAGAAATACTTAATCTTCCTCAAGACAGACAACTAGTTCTATTTGGTTCTGTAAATGCGACAAGCGATAAAAGAAAGGGGTTTCACCTTCTAGAAAGTGCATTACAAGAATTAAGACAATTTGGATGGCAAGATAAGTTAGACTTAGTGATTTTTGGAGCTTCTCAACCAGAAAATCCACCAGAATTTGGGTTTAAAACTCATTATTTAGGTACATTAAATGATGACCTTTCTCTAGCACTGGTGTATTCAGCCGCAGATGTTTTTGTGTTACCTTCTATTGAAGATAACTTACCTAATACTGTACTAGAAGCTATTGCTTGTGGAACCCCTAGTGTTGCTTTTAATATTGGCGGAATGCCTGATATGATTGAGCATCAACAAAATGGTTACTTAGCTCAAGCTTTCAAAATTGAAGACTTAGCTAATGGAATTACTTGGGTTCTAGAAAATAAAGAAAGGCATGAAAAACTTTCTTATCGTGCGCGAGAAAAAACAGAACAAGAATTTACTTTAGAAATTCAAGGGCGTCGTTATTCGTCTCTTTTTGAGGAAATCCTGGCAAAAGATAAATTATCGTGACTTCTATTTTGGGTAAAAAATACTAGGGGTTTGATTAAAAATACTAGGGGTTTGATTAAAAATACTAGGGGTTTGATTAAAAAACACTGGGCGGGCAAGGATGCCCACCCCACAAGATAGGGGTTTTTCAAGATAGGAGTTTTTGATTTGGATATTAAATTATTAAAGTATTTAGGAGCAAAAATAGAGCCAGTTGTCACGCTGATTTTAATAATTTATTTTTTGGTTCCTGGTCTCGGTCCTCCTCCTCTAGATAGTTTTATGAGACTTATAAGCTATCCAATAGTTGCTATATTAGTGCTTGGACAATGGAAGCGCTTTCTTTATGTTTCTACCAGAAATATACCTTTACTAATGTTGATAGTAATGGCTTTCGCCTCAATTTTATGGTCTGCGGCTCCGTTATATACTTCAGATGAAAGTAAAGCTTTAATACGTGCAACAGCTTTTGGGGCTTACCTTGCAACTCGTCATGATTTTAAAGAGCTAATGAAATTATGGACTTGGACTTTTGGTATCACTATATTTCTCAGTTTTATAGTTAATATTCGTCCAATTAATGAAGCCTGGGTAGGTATTTTCTCATACAAGAATCACTTAGCAAGGATAATGACTTATGCTGCTATTTTGATGCAAACAAATACCATGAAACCAGGAAAATTATGCTGGCTTGCTAAATTGGGATTTTATTTATGTATTGCGTTAACTTTTCTTTCACAAAGTAAGTCAGGCTATGTATTCTTCTGCATCATGCTGCTTATTTTTCCTTTATATAACCTTATTAGAATGCATTATAAAATACGGATTATTTTCTTGTTTTCAATATTATTATTAGCCGGGAGCGCTATTTTATTACTTGTATTTAATTTAGAAACTTTTCTTGTTGATATCCTTGGTAAAGATTTGACATTAAACGGGCGTACACAAATATGGGGTTTAATGTTTGAAAAAGTATCACAACGTCCTTGGACAGGTTATGGTTATTCTGGTTTTTGGACATCTAAGGAAGCTGAATACATCTATAAAAACTCATGGGCTTATGGCGCGACCATTATAGAAGGATTTCGTTTTAATTCCCATAACAGTTTTATGGAATTACTTTTACAAGTTGGAGTACCTGGTCTTTCTTTATATCTTTTTAGCTACTTATTAACCTTTTCCCGAACTGTAAATTTATTAAAATCGACTCGCGATAACCTGAAAAAAATAGAATTATTTTGGATATTACAAAATTTATGCGCCATGTTTTTATTTAGTTGGTCTGATAGTGGAGGTGTTTTAGGAAATGATAGTATATGGACGTTTTACGTATGTATTACTTTAAGAACTGGTATTGAGTGTAAAAGAATGAGAGAGAAAAACTCAAGCCGTTCTTATTTAGTTGAGCAAAATATGGTTGGGTAATTTAATTGGAATTAAAACTACCTTATCTAACTCATGTTTTAGTGCAAAGTCAATTGTATAAAGGAGATAAGATGCTGGTATTCGTTGTACCTTTGAAAAGTAAAAAAGCCTCAAAGTCGTGGGATTATACATCCAAATTATTTGAACAATGTCTGAAATCAATCTGTAACCAATCATCACCTAACTTTAAAGTTGTAGTTGTTTACCACGATAAGCCAGATATTAAATTCAGCCATCCTCATATTTCTTATGTACAAGCTCATTTTCCTGCACCAATATTAGAAGATGGTGATGGACCAATGATTATTGATAGGAACTTGAAAGTTATAACAGGGCTATGTTTTGCTCGTAAATTAAAGCCGTCTCATACAATGGTTATTGATGCTGATGATTGTGTAAGTAGAAAATTAGCAGAATTTGTCAGTAAATATCCAGACTCCAATGGGTGGTTTGTAGATGATGGTTACCGATATACCGATGGTAGCAAACGTATTCTTCCAACTGATAAATTATATAGACTTTGTGGTAGCACAACTATTGTTAGGCAAGATTTGTATGATTTACCGAGTGATGATGAATGCGCTGATGTCAAATCATTAATTAAGTATCATATGAATCATGGTGACATCATACAAATAATGGCTGATAAAGGATACCCCCTTGAACCATTACCTTTCCCAAGTATCGTTTATGTCAGTTCCGCAAATAAAGATAACTTATTTGCCAAAATAACCCTGTACAGAAAATTTCGTCAAAATCCAAAAATGCTCTTTAGTCCTATCAAAAAAGCTGCGTTACAAATATTTGTTTCTCAGCCTTTAACAGAATCTATCTGTAAAGAATTTACCATGCAAAAAATATAATTTAATACCCAAAGTTATTAATTTAGCAGACGCGATATTTTATCTAAAAAATATCGCGTCTCTAGAGTTTTTGCAATTAGAGACAAGATAATAGTCCCGGAGATTTTTAGATGAAAATATTAATAGCTGCTTATGCCTGTATTCCAAACGAAGGTAGAGAAGAAGGAACAGGCTGGAATTGCTCGTGGCAACTTGCTCAATTAGGACATGAAGTTTGGGTATTAACCCCTGTAGAAAATTTAGTAGAAATTGAAAAAGCTTTAGCATCTAATCCACAACCAAATTTACATATTGTCCCTGTCGCTCACCCAGCTTGGATGACGGGCTATAAACGCTATATCCCTAATAAATTATGGAGTATTTTACACTACATGGCGTGGCAGAAGCGAGCCTATGATGCGGCACAACTGCTAGATAATGTATATGAATTTGATGTCGTCCATCATCTAACAATAGGTAGTTTACAAGCCGCTTCCCCACTTTGGCGTTTGAAAAAACCATTTGTTTTTGGTCCTTGTGGTGGTGGTCAAGTTGCTCCTTCCGCTTTCAAAAAATACTTTCTTAAATGGTGGGGAGCAGAAGTTTTGCGTACTTTATTTTTAAATAAATTAATTTTAATTAACCCTTTCTCGCGTAAAAAATTTAGTCATATTGACTTAGCTTTAGTCACCAACCAAGAAACAGCGGATTTAGCAAAAAAATTAGGTGTTCGTCGTGTTGAATTAGTTTTAGATAATGCTTTACCAGAAAATTACTATCCCCTGGTTCCTCTAACCAGGTCAACTTCAAAAGAACTACGTTTACTTTGGATAGGTAAGCTTATCCCCAGAAAAGCATTACTTTTAGTTTTACAAGCACTTACAAAAGTCAACCCTTCCATACCTTTTAAGTTAACAATTTTAGGTAGCGGTTCTCTTGATAATTATGTACCAGAGTGGCTCAAAGAATATGGTTTAGAAGAAAAAGTCGAGTGTCTAGGTCATGTTTCTTGGGCAGAAGTTAAAAACGCTTATGTAAGCAATGATGTTTTTTTGTTTACCAGCTTACGTGATTCTTTTGGGGTGCAATTATTAGAAGCTATGTCACAAGCACTTCCAATAATTACCTTGAATCATCATGGAGCAAGAGATTTTGTACCTGAAAATGCAGCTATAAAAATTCCGGTAAATAATCCCGAAGAAACAATAACCGCACTCACCCAAGCGATTGAGAATATGTATCAAAATCCAGAAAAACGTTTAGAAATGGGTCGAGTCGGATATGAATTTTCCAAAACTCAAACTTGGTCTCTTAAAGCCAAAGATATTTCCCACCTCTACGAAAAAATTAGCGCTCCAATAAATTCGCGTAGAGACGTTACATGTAACATCTCTACATCCATTAATTAAAATCACTTCATAATATTTATGTCAATTCTTTTTCTAACAACAATTCTCCCACGTAAAAAGCGAATGGGTAGTGAAGTCGCATCACAATGTTTTATTGATGCTCTCACTCAAAATGGATATAACGTTTCCGTAGTTGGGTACATGCGAAAAGATGATGTTTTTGAGCTAAATCCACAAGAAATACTCATAGACAAACGTTATATAGAAACTAAGAAAGCCAAATTAAATTCAATTATTTGGTTAATGCTTAGTTTTATCAGAGGTATGCCCTACTCATCAGGAAAGTATTATTCTTCGACTTATATCAAAACAGTCAAACAATTATTATCAACTAATAGATATGACGCCATAATTATTGACCATGCTCAACTAGGTTGGTTGCAAAAGTTTATTCCAGATAAAGATAAACTGATTTTTGTCGCTCACAATCTCGAAAATCAAATTTACCTCGATTGCTATCAAAATGCTCGTAACTGGATTAGCAAACTAATTTATAAACGAGAAGCAAACTTAATTAAAACAATGGAAGACAAGTTAGCATCAGCGGTACAACAGGTATGGTCTCTTACAGAGCATGATGCTAAGTATTTTTTCAAAATTGAAGGAGTGAAAAAAATTAAAGTGTTACCTTTATCTCCAGGTTTGGAACAATCACAATCTAAGCCAGTCACAAAACAATTCGATATAGGGCTTATTGGTAGTTGGTTTTGGAAGCCTAACGAAGAAGGATTGCGATGGTTTTTGGAAAATGTTTATCCTCATTTAGACAGTCAGTTATCAATTCATATCGCAGGTAGAGGTGCAGACTGGCTAACAGATAAATACCACAATATAAAATATCGCGGTATTGTACCCGATGCTCAAGAATTTATGGCTCAAGCAAGAGTAGTTGCTATTCCTACTTTAAGTGGGGGTGGTATACAAATTAAAACTTTGGATGCTATAGCTTCTGGCTCTTTTATAGTAGCAACAGGAGTCGCTATACGAGGGATTTATCAACCTCCTTCAACTGTAAAAATCTCTGATAATCCAGAACAATTTGCCAAGCTTTTGTCTTCATCTGTTACTTCACCATTTAGACAACGAAATTTTGATGAAGCAAAAAATTGGTATCGTTTTCGTCAAGAAAACTTTATGGATGATATTTATCGTGCTATTGAGGAGCTTTCCTTAGCTAACAACTTGCTAATTAATAAAAAATAAATTGGATAAATATCATGAAAATATCTATTGTCACTCCAGTTTATAACACTGCTAGTACATTGGAAAAAACCATACAAAGTGTCATTAATCAGTCTAGAATATCTGAGTTAGAATACATTATTGTTGATGGCGGCTCAACTGATGGCAGTATTGAAATAATTGAGCGTTATCTAGATAAGATTAGTGTCTTTATTTCCGAAAAAGATAAAGGCGTTTACGATGCGATGAATAAAGGTATATCTCTTGCAACTGGTGATGTCATAGGAATTATCAACGCCGACGATTGGTATAATGAAGGCGCTTTACAAAGTATCGAAAATATTTTTATTCAACAACCGGATACCTCAATTGTATATTCGCCTATCGATAACTATGTTGATAGTAAATACGTCAACACATTTTACCCTGGTAGTTTAGATAATTTAATATTTAAATTTATCCTCAACCACCCTAGCTGTTTTATCAGGAAATCAATTTACGAACAAATAGGCTTATTCAATTTAAGTTATAAGATAGCTGCTGATTATGACTTAATTTTTAGAGCTTATATATCTGGAGCCAAATTCCAATTTATTGACACACCACTTGCTTCTTATTCACTCAATGGGATGACTGGTAATTTGAGCAATAAATTTAAATTGATTCAAGAAAGTAAGAATGTTGCATCTGATTTTGTTAACGAATCATCAAAGATAACTGCTTTTAAACATCAGATATTTTATCTTAAATGGTTCTCTAGAGAATTAATAACTTTACCTATTAAGTTAGTAGACCCCTTCATTGTTATCAAATTAAAAGCAATTTGGCGTCAAAAAATAGGAAAGCTTTCGGCTGACCAGTTTGGTGGTTGGTAATTTTAACCTTCCTGCACATGAAACCCCACCCCCAACGGTGACTTCCCGTATACCTACCGTGTACGCACAAGTCGAAAAATAGTGGAATTCCCCTCTGTCATTGCGTTCACTTCGTGAACGCAATGACAGGTTAATTCCGACTTGTGTGTACACGGTAGCCCCGTATACGGAGTGGGGGGTTGGGGGTGGGGTTTTCTTTATTTTCCATTACACACTATTTCAACTGCGAGGTAAAAAATGACAGATATTGCCAAAATTAAAAATTTTGATGAAATCTCATTACTTGGAACCAGATTTCATAAACTTAATGTTCGCGAACTAATCAATTACATTGTTAAATCTGCAAAACGAAGTAAAAAAACTGTTGTTGGAAATGTCAATGTCAGAGCGATTAACTTTGCTTACGAATTACCTTGGTATCGAGATTTTATTAATAAATCTGATGTTGTATTCTGTGACGGATTTGGCGTTTTATTAGGAGCTAAAATTTGTGGTCACTGTGTTGACTCCCATCATCGCATGACCTGTCCAGATTATATAGAAGATTTAGCCTTAGCCTGCGAACAAGAAAATGTGTCATTATTTCTACTTGCAGGTAAGCCAGGTACAGTAGACAAAGCTATTACCAAACTAAAAGCCGTCGCTCCCAACTTAGAAATCAAAGGACATCACGGCTACTTTGATAAATTTGGTCAGGAGAATGAATCTGTAATCGCAGAAATTAATAAATTTAAGCCAGATGTTTTATATGTTGGCTTTGGTATGCCTTTACAGGAAAGTTGGATTGTAAACAATTTAGAAACAATAGATGCTAAGGTCATTTTGCCTTTAGGTGCTTGTCTTGATTTTTACACTGGCAATGTTTATAGAGGTCCGCGATGGATGACAGATTTGGGATTGGAGTGGTTAACACGTTTGTTTACTGAGCCAAGTCGTCTTTGGGAACGCTATGTAATTGGCAACCCCCTCTTTTTTTACCGCGTTCTACGAGAAAAGATGACACGTTTCTTACAATTTTAATCTCATTTCCCTACATCATCACAATATTAAATAGGAGGTAATTATGTAATTTAATACTTTTAAATTTTAGTGAAAATGTCAGTCAATTCTTACAATAATCATTGATTGCACATACTTCTAACTTTTATTTTTTCTTTCAAACAAAAATCATCAGGAGTTTCATAAGTAATCGTGGCTTATAAATCTTTACCCTTAGCAGGTTTCAAACCTGACCTAAGGTCACCCGACAGTACAACAATACAAAAAGGAATCACAATTAGATTTCTACGGATAATTACACTTATCCTATTTGATGTTGTTTCCCTAGCCTCAGCATGGAATTTAGCAGTATACTACGGAACTCCAATCACATCCCCTTGGACAGAATATTCTTCTTTTCAGCTACTGATTCTCATACTTGATATTGGAATTATTGCAACAAAAGGATTATACAAAGCGGGTTTACATCGCCGTAATTATATTGGTCTTATTAAAGCAGTTTCTTTAGGAGCGATACTTCTTGTATTAATTGCTTTCCTTTACGAACCAACAAATTATATTTCGCGTTCTACTTTTTTATTGTTCTGGTTCTTGTCAACAGCTTTTATATGCTTGGAACGCTTTCTTTTTGATGTTGGTACTCACTTGCTTCGTAGTAAAGGAGCAATTCGTTATCCAGTTTTTCTAATTACCGATTCCCAAGACCAAGAAAACCACGTTCGTTTAATTAAACAAGAAAATTGCTACACCGTAGCCGGAATATCAGACTCTAGCTGTTTAGATAGAGACAATCGTGAAGAAACTTTTGAATTTCTCCGCAACCAAGGTATTGTAGAGGCTTTTGTTTCTTGGAATTCTATAAAAAATCGCTTGTATGTTTGTTGGCGCTTTTATACTGCTGGTATCACCATACGTATTTTGCCAATGGAAAGTGATGTTCGTCACCCAAAATCTATATTTTGGAGCATTGGTGAAGTTCCTTGCTTGACAATACCTGCACCTATTATTGCGGGAGGCGACTTTTGGATAAAGCAGTGTTTTGATTTATTTGCTTCTGCTCTTTTGATATTTATCATATCTCCGCTTTATTTATTAATTGCCATCCTCATTAAGTTAGATTCTCCCGGCCCAGTATTTTTCCGTCAAGAACGAATTGGACTGCACTGCAAGAAATTCAAAATTTGGAAATTCCGAACAATGGTTACCAATGCTGAAAAATTGCAAGCATCTTTAGAGGAAAAAAATGAAATAAAAGATGGAGTTATCTTTAAACTCAAAGACGACCCTCGCATTACACCTTTAGGTAAATTTTTGCGGCGTTATAGTTTGGATGAATTGCCACAACTATTTAACGTTTTAATGGGAGAAATGAGCCTAGTTGGTCCTCGTCCTTTACCAAAAAGAGATGTAGAAAAATTCCAAACACAGCACTTTATTCGTCAAGAAGTTTTACCCGGTATCACTGGTCTGTGGCAAGTTTCTGGTCGCTCAAACATCGATAATTTTGAAGATGCCGTAAAACTAGATACCACTTACATCGAAAATTGGTCTCTCTGGCTAGACCTCAAAATCTTGCTGAAAACTGTACAAGTTGTCTTCGGAAAAACAGGAGCTTATTAACAAGAATGTAGAGACGTGATATATCACGTCTCCACAAGTACATCACATTATTTTTGTACATGTGCGTACGGCTAACCCTATACAGAAAGGGGCTACTGTTTCGATAGCCCCCAGTATATATACTTATTGCATTTACAATTCTTAAATTAATTTATAAATTCAACTATTGCTTAAGCGAAATGCTTTATCTCCGCTTCTAAGTGTCTAATTAAATTTTCGTCCCCCTTATCCCTAGCCACTTTCAGCCGATGCTCCAGACCCTTAAGGATATTTTGGCGGTGGGCTTTATCTGCTAGTCTAGCAGCTTCTTGTCTGTTGGTAATCATAGATATTTCTCTGTTTTTTGCATTTATTGTTTCCTCTCTCTAACATATCATATATTTTAGTAACCGTTGTTACAGAAAAAATAGATTTATTATATATTTATAATCACAGCTTATGTCATTGATAACAAGAGACCGCAAAATGTAGAGACGTTACATGTAACGTCTCCACAGTGGTTATACTATTTTTTGAGAATCTAATAAATATAGACGAAACAATAATGGTGCGGCTCTTTTTGACAGTAATTTTACTCATACTCTTGACTGGCTGCGGGGTTAATGTCTATCCCCCAGGTGGCCAGTTAATCAAAAAGGCGATCGCAGTAGAACTGGAGCAAACCAAACAGTTACTGAGTCAGCAGTTGGACGTTAATTTCCAAGATTTTGAAATCAAGCGGGTATTTGTGAAAAAGCAAGACCCGATATATATTCAAAAGTTACCGAGCTACCATATCCAGGGAACCTACGACCTAACTTTTAATTTGCCAGAACGTCAGCTAAAAAAAGAGAAAAAAGAATTCGACTTATACCTACAGGTTCAAAAAGAAGGAAAAACTTGGCGTTTATTACTTCCCGACAACAGCAGCAACGACGAAAAAGCAATTTGGCGTAGTTATCTAGTACAGTAAACTGTTGCCTGTCAGCCAACAGCCAACAGTCACATCAATTCAAAATTCAAAATTCAAAATTCAAAATTCAATCAGGAGCGCTCCGCTCCACTATGCCTCTTCGAGGCACACAATGTGAACGCGAACAAAATTGCAATTAGTGGGGGCTTGTACCCACCACTAATAGGATGCCACTAAATCATAGATGAGCGTGTTAGCGCGACGCACAACGTAGTGAACGCAAGTACCCACTCTAAATTAATAAATTCAAAATTGCCCCATTCTTAAATTTTGAATTTTGAATTTTGAATTTTGAATTGTTGAGGTCAACCACTAATTAGTAGCAGGAAGCAGTAATTCTGTAGGAACTTCCGGATTTTGCGGTTCTTCTTGTGAATTCTGTTGTTGTTCAGTGGTAGTCGGCATAGCAGCAGGATTCATCTGGTCACCTGTAGAAAACTCCACAAATTGGGTTGTTGGTGCTTTATTTTTATCTAAGGAAACTGGTTCAGCACTAGTGTTAGCTGGTGTTTCCGAAGGTATTTCCCCAGGAGAATCTATTTGTGGCTCCTGCATTGGTTGCTCTACAGAAACTGGCACATTGCTAGGTTGGTTTTGATTTTCTGTAGGAGTCTGCTGCATGGGTTGTTCAACATTCATTGTCGGAGTTGCAACAGGGCTAACCTGAGGTTGTCTTTCTCCCCGAGCAATTTGTTGAATAAACAGCTCAACCCGTTGAAGTTGTTGAAAATTACCTTGGTCGCTGTAGTGCTTACGAGCGCGTTGAAATGCACTATTTGCTTTCTTTAATTCACCCTGGTTATACCAAGTAATCCCCAAATTGTAATAAGCTGCGGCATTATCAGGAATACGACGAATAGCCTCTTTATAAGTGGCAATAGCTTCAGTCGTTTGACCTTGCATTGCAAATAAACTTCCCAAATTATTATAAGCCGCAGCATTTTCCGGATTTAGCTGCATTGCTTGCCTAAATGCAGTAATCGCTTCCGACATTTTTCCTTGTTGTTGGAGAGCTAACCCTAAATTCATGAAAGCATCTGCATTACGACCATCAAAATTTATTGCTTGTTGATAGGAAGCAATTGCTTCATCCGATTGTCCTTGCTCATAGAATATTAAACCAAGATTGTAATGAGCAGCGGTCATTGTTGGCTCTATCACTAAAGCTTGACGGTAAGCAGTAACCGCAGCTTCTCTCTGTCCTTGACGCTGCAACGCTAAACCCAAATTGTAATAAGCTTCAGCAAAATTTGGATTCAGCCTAATTGCTTCTGCATACTCTTGCACTGCAGCCTCTGGACGATTTTGCTGTAACATCAAATTACCCAGGTAATTTCGCGCTAAACCCAAATTAGGGTCTCTTTGCAAAGCTGCTCGCAAAGAATTTTCTGCACCCACATAATCTTTATTGTTATAACGTACCACTCCTTGCTGGTAGAAACTAGCAGCTTCCAAGTCTTGTGTAACTACATTTGGCGATTGTGCCAGCAACTTGCTTGATGCTTGCTGAGTGAACGTAGGTGTTATCAAAGCCAGAAAGGCTCCCATACAACTCAAAATAATAAGTTTTGAGGAACGGAGAAACACCTGAAAAACCAGATTTTTGTTAAACATGAATCGCTATCCCTGCGCTTGTTGCGTAATCCTTGTAAGTTAGGGTTCCCAAAAATTGGGTCAAACTCTCAGGAAAATGCAACGAGGAAATTCCGATGGGGTGAAACCTGGGGGAAAGTTGTATTTGGGTATTTGCTTCAATAACTAAGAGGGTTTTTATAAATAAAATATTAAACATCATGCATACCACAAGCCAGCCAGCCAGTGACTTTAGTCACTGGCTTGTGATATATCACTAAAATTAAATTGGAGACTAAAAACCCATGATTCGTGTTCCAACTCATCGACAACCCACTCATCCTGGAGAAATGCTTTTAGAGGAATTTCTGATTCCAATGGCGATTACTCCTGGGGAACTTGGCATAGCTATTAATATTCCCGAACAGGAAATTAATCAACTGGTGCAGGGAGATAAAACAATAACTCCTGGTATTGCACTACGATTGGGGAAATACTTCGGTACTTCGGCTAATTTTTGGATGAACCTGCAACTACGTTGGGACTTGTATCACGTTTTGGATTCAGAGACTGAAGAACTAGCCAAAATTCAGCCTCGTAATTCACTCAGTACCTCTTGAGAACAATTACAGTATCATTTCTACCACACCATTATTGAGAAAGAATAAAATTACAGAATTAAGTATAAGCAAAATCAAGCTTTTGCTTTATAAGAGTTTTCTTTTCAAGCAAATTAATCAAAACCTCTTTAGCCACAGCTTCTACTACATTAATGCTAACCGAATTACCAAGTTGGTAATATGCTTTATCATCATTTGGATGCAAAATAAAACTATCAGGAAAACCTTGAAGTCTTGCGGCTTCTCTGGGAGTAATCTTTCTGACTCGACCATTATGATATATCCCCAATCTATTAGCGTCGCTAGCAACTAAGGTCACTGCTATTTTATTTGGGTCTAAAAATTTATAGACTTCAAATGAAAAATTACCTGCAACGGGTTTATACTTATTATTAACTACTTGTAAATATTTTTTTTGTACCAAAGATTCTAGAATATTTTCTAGCTTAGAATGCTTAAAGAAGCTCGCAATTTGTTCTTGAGTTAAAAGTTTACCATCTTGATGATTGCCAAATTCTTTATTTCTTCGCTTCAAAATAAAAATATTCATTAATTCAATTTCTTCTCTGCTACATTCTCCTCTAAGCCCAAGTTCCCATGAATGAATCGAATTTCCGCCTCTGTAATCAATTAATCTACACCCATGTAAGTGATTAAAATTATTATTAATAACTTTTTTTAGCGCATTAACAAAATCCGAAGAACAATTGTATTTTGAATCAGGGTTATCTTCTAAAATATCTGCGACTATAGGAGGTTGAGTAAATGTATTAAATAAAGAAAGCTGCTGATGATTGTATGAGTGAGAATCTTGTGGGCCTAAATCAGAGACTAAACTTAATTTAGGCTTTTTATTTAAAAAACCTACTAAATAAAGTCTGACACGATTTTGTGGTAAACCAAAATTCACACTATTTAGTAGTAATGTCTCAAAACTATAGCCTCTTTTCCGCATTTCATATCTTATAGTTTCTAATGTATTACCATTATCGTGAGCATATAAACCTCTAACATTTTCAAAAATAAATGCTGTTGGCTTATAACTATCTATAAGTCTTATTATCTCAAAAAATAATGTTCCTCTCGTATCCCCAAACCCCTCTTTTTTACCAGCATAGGAAAATGACTGACATGGAAAACCTGCTAATAATACATCATGCTCTGGCAGTTCAGCTATATTTTTAATATCTCCCTGAGGTATTTCTTTAAAGTTATTTTCATATACCAGCTTAGCATCAGCTTTTATTTCGCTACTCAGTACACACCTTGTCTCTAAATTCATTGAGTTTGCAGCTTGCTCAAATGCTAACCGGATTCCTCCGATACCAGAAAATAAGTCAATAAATCGTATCTTTTCCATTTTATGATTTTCAACATAATTCTATTTATGAATATTACACTAATTCAGCTACGAATTCAAAAAATCTTGTATAAAATTACAAAGAATACTTAATTCACTACTAGAAAAAGCTACTGTACAATGACTATATGAGCAAATATTTGTTATAGCGCTACGTCTTTCAAAATTCCCTGCTCCGTCTATTACGTAAGCAATTTTATGTCCTGCATATTCAACTTGCTCATACCTAGACTTTGCTTGCCCACTTTTTCTCTCTATCACGCTATTTGTAGTTACCTGAAAACTAACTTCTACAGCAACATATTTAGTATCATTTGTGACAACAATATCAAATGAGGTTAATCTTCCCGTTGCTTCATCTGTGTGAGTAACTCTTGGTAGTCTACTACCTGATTTAATCTTTACTGAACTTTGACTAATATTTTGTTTTATGAAGTCTGCTACATATTTCTGGGCAATTTGACCAAGGCTATTCGATGTGGCTCCCGCTGTAACTCTACTAACATAAATATAACGTTGTTTAAGAAATTTATTTAGCTCATCTGGCTTACCTAAATATGAACCAATCTCACATTTTGCTAAAATTGAAGCAACATCATTTTCGTCTTCGCTACCACTAGAGTAAGCACTACCAAATAAAAGTAAAGCAATAATATCTTTTTGTGAATTACTTAAAATATTACCAGTTGCTGATGATGCGTGCTTCTGTATTGTTATAGATAAATCCTTATCACGTATTTTTAACTTTTCATTACTAAACTTCGCTACAAGTTTTTTGTTTATATTATCAAAGTTTTTAAAATTATATGTTTTATCTTCCCCTAGCCAATAATAATTAAACTTCCCTTGAGGAAATAAATTTACAAACTCATTGCTGACTCGCCTTAGCATCTCTCCACCAAAGTCAGAAAGAATGACTAAATGCTTCAAAAATAAATTGGCAGGTAAGTTAGAAGATTCAATCGTACTAAAAAATTCTTCAATACTTGACACATTCACACTTAAAATATTAATGAATGTTTCGTGCGTCTCTATCAAAAGAGGTATTGCGCTTAACTGTGCTTCTTTCTCTGAGAGTTCTGTAGGCCAAAATTTAGATCCAGCTTTTTCTAGCTCTGTAAATGTTTTACGATAATTTACCATCTTAAGTAATTTACTAACGATATGACTATATTTTAGTTTCTTAAATCAACTATCTTCAAGTGAAAATATTTTTTATCAAGTCAGACTTTTTAGATTTGAAGTACTTGGTCTTTCGGGCTAAAAGCTAAAGGAACACTAAAGCTAACTAAAATTAGTTCTTCAACCCGTTTCAACGGGTTTAAGCTTTTAGCCCGTTCGCGCCAGCGTCCGCTTCGGATAATTTATTTCAGGGTTTTTTGCAAAATTGGGATACTCCTAACGCAATGACAGTTTCAGCTTCTTACAATAAACATAGATTATGAGATTGCTTCGTCGTTCCTCCACTCCCTAAGAGGGAGCACTTCGTGAACGCAATGACAGTCATAGCACTTAGCCTCTCCCTTCTGGCAAAATTATCATGGCATCACCAAAAGAGTAAAAGCGATATTTTTGCTCAACGGCTTCTTGATAAATACTTAGCAACCTCAAACGACCAATTAAAGCGCTTACTAACATCAACAGACTAGAACGGGGTAAGTGGAAATTAGTAATCAAACCTTCAACTACTTGCCATTCATAACCGGGATAAATAAATAGGTTAGTTTTACCGCAATAGGGTTCTAATTTCCCTGATATACTAGCTGCTCCTTCTAAAGCACGAACAGCCGTTGTTCCCACTGCGATAATTCTACCCCCAGCAGCTTTGGTCGCACGGATTTTTTCTACAGTCTCCCCAGGAACTTCAATCCACTCTTCATGCATAACGTGGGTAGTAACATCTTCTACTTCTACTGGACGAAATGTCCCTACTCCAACATGCAAGGTCAAAAAGGCTTGATTTATACCTTTGTCGCGCAGCCGTTCTAATAATTCCGGTGTAAAGTGTAACCCCGCTGTTGGTGCTGCAATCGCTCCCGGAGTTTCAGCATAAACTGTTTGATATTGTTCGCTCTCAGCTTGGGATTGTGTAATATACGGGGGTAGTGGAACTTCACCAAAAAACTCTAACATTTGCACCAAAGGTTTTCCTTCTGGAACATCAAATTGTAATAAACGCCCTCCAGTTGCTTCATCTGTACCTATAACTGTGGCGATAATGTTGGGAATTGGGAGTTGGGAGTTGGGAGTTGGAGTTCGGGGTTCAAAAATAATTTGTGAATCTTGTTTAAAGCGTCTCCCTGGTTTTACTAATGCTAACCAGCAGTTATATCCTCTTTCTTCCAAAAGTAAAACCTCTACCTCAGCACCTGTAGATTTACGTCCGTATAATCTCGCTGGAATAACTTTTGTGTTATTCATTATCAGCAAATCCCCCGTCTGCAATATATCCGGCAAATCGCGGAATATTTGATGTAAAGGAGCTAATTCTACACCTGTACTCGGTGAATTTACTACCAGCAAACGAGAACTATCCCTAGGGTTAGCTGGATTTTGGGCTATTAATTCTGGAGGAAGTATGTAATCATATCCAGATATAAAACGGTCATAGTTCCTAGATTTTAATTTAAAATCCTCTGACGCTGAGCTGGAAGTATTTTTCACATTGCCCTGTAATGACTCTTGCTGCATCGGTCTACTTGAAAAAAGCTAACTTTAGCTTATCTTTACTAAATAATTTTAAGTCATCCGAGGTCAATATAATCCGTAAAAATTTATATACATATCTATAAGTAACACGTATGTATATATAATTAGTAACGTAAAAAATTGGGTAGACCTCCCCATACAAAAACGGGTGCATTTACCCTAACAGTAAATGCAAGGTTTTTTCCAATAATAGATATATAGGATTGGCTTTAAATCTCAAGCACCAAACCCAGTACCCATATGGAACATTTATACTACTTAGCCAACGCCAGTTTAACCCTCCGGTTAGTCCAATTTTTGCACGGCAAGCCAGAAATTCCCGTTTCTTTCGTGACTGTTATTCATCAAATAGATGGTTGGGTGGTTAGAATTAAGTTCAAATACCCCCTTTGTGACCAAATGGATGGAGACATTCGAGCTTTCTTTAATGAATTAGGAATAAGCTACGAACCACCAATGCGCGTACAAATGGCATTTTGGAGTTTAGAAGCTGGACAGTCAGCTGTTGATGTTATGCGTCGCTACCAAGTAGCAATTGTTTCGCATGGCAACCCAGAAAAAGGGGAGATAGAAGCTTTCCGGCAGCAGTTCGTCCGGGGATTAGGTTACTGTCCAGAAACACTGGCGTAAAAAAATGCTATTAGTGGTATCAAAATTGCTGTGAATTAGTGATTGCTAATAGCTAATAGTGAACGAAAAATTTTTACATCAGTTTTCCAGTAGCCATTATTAATAGTTTCCGAGGAACGCCCCTGGGATATATTCTTCCAATATTAAGTCGTATCCCCGAACTTCCTGCTTAGCTTCTGTTTCGGCATTAGTTTTTTTCGATGTACGTTGACAACACACAATCGCAACATCAAAGCGGCAATCATAATCCGCCTTTTCCGGATACTGTGTCAGAAACATCTCGGCTGTACGCCAAAGTTTCTCTTGTTTTGAAAAGGCGATCGCACTTCTGCCTCCCACATCTAAATTCCCTCTAGAACGAGTTTTCACTTCCACAAAAGCCAATATTGGATATGAGTACGTGGAAGTAGAGTCAAAAGTAGAGATAAAAGAATTAGGAACGCTGTCCAAAACTTCTGCTTGTTTCATCCGTCGTGTTTCTTCACTCATTTGGGCAATAATATCAATTTCCCCAAAGCGACAACGCCATTGGCGATGTAAAATTATCCAACCTATAGATTGCAACCATTGGGTTACCAGGTCTTCTCCTGCGTTACCGATACCGCGATAATTAGATGAAGGATGGTTTGCCATTGGTGAAAAATACGATGAAAATTAAATTAAGCAGTCAGATTCGGACAATTATAGTCAGTTTATTGGTTGGAGCATTACTTTGCATAATACCGCCGTTAGGTTTTGCTTCCAAAGCATTAGCGCTTGAGTACAACAAAGAAATTTTGGTAGAGGCTGATTTTTCTGGACGGGATTTAACGGACTCTAGCTTTACCAAAGCAAATCTAAAACAGAGTAACTTTAGCAACTCTAATTTGCAAGGAGTCAGCTTTTTTGCTGCCAACTTAGAGTCAGCAAATTTAACAGGTGCTGACCTGAGAAATGCTACCTTAGATTCTGCGCGTTTAATTAAAGCCAATTTGACAAACGCCATACTAGAAGGAGCCTTTGCAGCCAGCGCGAGGTTTGACGGAGCCACCATCGATGGTGCTGATTTTACAGACGTGTTGCTGCGCGATGACGAGCAAGCCAAACTTTGTAAAATAGCAAAAGGCACTAACCCAATTACTGGACGCGACACCAAAGAAACGTTGTTCTGCGAATGATACAGCAAATTTCAGGTTAGTCAATCACAGTCGGGTGTAAGGGACTTACACCCCACAAGAGTTAGTTTTAAATCCCAAACACTAAATACATAGACACTGCAATAAATCAAGATGTTCCCGATACAGATAAGCAAGACTACGCTTGAAATTATTTATTGTTATATAAAATACTCAAAATACTTAGTTCTTGGGTACTAATGACAAGCCTTGGTTTGCGTGTGACAGTTGTGATGAGGAATGTGGGTTTTATGTTTACGGACTAAAGCTCCATCAGTTGAAATTTGCAAAAAATAGCCAATAGCTTAGAATTATTAAGATGAAACACACTAACAACTACCAACCCCCCAAAAGCACAATAGAGGTAGTTGGGGATACGACGGGTGTCAAGAATGTCGATTCTCCCCAATCCATTCCATTACAGCAGCATTGTATTGACACTAATAACCAACATTTTAATTGTTGTCCTAAAGTTCCAGAGTCCATCATGACTGCTAGTCGATGTGAACTCGTAGATATCCAAATGAAAATTTGCGGAAATCTCCCTGTTGATTTGCAGGGACATGTTTTCATGGTTGCTCCAAGTGGGACTGTTGACTCGGATGGTCTTCCTTATACCAATGGAGATTCCCTGTTGTGTGGTGATGGAATGATTTATCGTCTGGATTTTGATTCTCAAGATGAAGTGAGATTAACAACTCGTATTGTCAAACCACCTGATTACTACGCTGACAAGGCAACTCGTCATGGCTCAAAGTATGACAAGTATCGTTTTCGTAATCATGGCATCACCAGATTTTCTTTGTCCTTGGGTGTTCGTAACCAGCTAAATACAGCTTTTCTACCAATGAAGTTTTCCCAAGACTCCCAAGAGCGGTTACTGGTTACTTATGATGCAGGTCGTCCTTATGAAATTGATACTGAAACTCTAGAGGTTGTTACTCCCATTGGTACTAATCAAGAATGGCAGCCAGAGTTGAATGGTTATAATGCTCCCTTTCCAGCTTTCTTGAGTACGGCTCATCCTGTTTTTGACCCTCATAAACACAAGATGTTCACTGTTAATTATGGTAGGTCATTAGCTAATTTTTTAGACACCATTCCTTTCATTTATGACCTGGAGCAACTTCCCAACGAAGTGGACGATTTCTTAACTGCACTTGGTTCATTTCTCGGAACCAATCTCCTCAAAGATATTTTTGATTTATTCTCTCAATCTTTCCAAACTTCCTTACAACTCTATGTGAGATTTATTGAGAGGCTTACTAACTTAAAAATTGAGAACTTTGTTTATTTGATTTCTTGGGATGGCGCAGGCGCTTTGGAACGGTGGAAGCTAGTTCTACCTGATGGTTCCTCTGTACCAATCAACCAAAGTATGCATCAGATTGGCATCACGAGAGATTATATTGTGCTAATGGATACAGCCTTTACTACGGGATTAGAACAAGTACTCAATAACCCTTTTCCAGAAAATAAAAAAGTTGAAGTACAACTGAGAAACCTGTTGGAAGGTGCTGTTTCACCTGATTCCATACTTTATATAGTGCGTCGTGCTGATTTAAAAGCAGGACAATTTCCAGCATATGATAATCAGGAGGTTGAAGTTGTAGTGCAAAAAGTTGTGTTGCCCTTGGAAACAGCACATTTTTTATTGGACTACGACAACCCTCAGGGAAACATTACACTCCACGCAGCCCATATTTGTGGGATGAATGTAGGTGAATGGATTAGGCAATATGATGTTTCCGCTTACAACCCTCAAAATCCTGTGCCCTCATACCTATGTGGCATGGAAAATAATGAAACAGATATTGGGCGCTTGGGACGCTATGTAATTAATGGAGAAACCGGAAACATCCTCTCCTCACACCTTATTTCTGATGCGGAATGTACTTGGGGTGTGGAACTATTTGCTTATCCAGAGCGGTATCCCAAGACTGGACAACCTTTAGAACGACTAGAAGACATTTACTGGACTTCGTTAGGGTTGTGGAAAGACTTAATGACAAAGTTTATTGTCGATACGTACAAAGATTATAAATATCGGCAAGTTCCTCTGTCAAAGGTGCTGAATTTCGCAAACAAGGGAGTACCTGCCTATTTGTTTCGACTTCATGCTTCACCGACAGAAGCATTAAAAATTATTGACCGCTATAAATTTCCTCCGGGACATATAACATCTTCACCCCAGTTTATCCCTCGCCGTAATGCAGAAAAAGCGACAGACGGTTATATAATCTGCACAGTATGGTACGAAAACAAAAATGAATTCTGGCTCTTTAATGCCAATGATTTATCTAAGGGTCCTCTATGCAAACTGTCCCATCCTTCACTGGATTTTGCCTTCACCTTGCATACTGCTTGGTTACCAACCATTGGACGTCGCAAAGCAAATTATTACATTAAAGTGCGCGAAGATTACAAAGAATTAGTACGTCAGGTATCTCAAAAACATCCAGATATCAAAGATTTATTTGAGCAAGAAGTTTACCCTCATTTTGACTAAAATTCAGACTCCAACGTATAATAACTTACTAATGTAACAATACAATAACATATAAACCCAGTAGAGACGTTTTGCCAGAACTTCTCTACTTGTTTAGCGTAGCAAAGTTTACAGGGTGTGCGTAAGTTATGATTGCTATTCCAGGATACGAGATTCTTGAAAAAATTCATCATGGAAAGGTAACAGTTGTCTACCGAGGCAAGAGTAAGCATAAACAACAGTCAGTAGCAATTAAGCTGCTCAAATCTCAGTATCCGACACTAGAAGAAATTACTCGTTTACGGCATGAGTATAAAGTTATCAAAGACTTGAACATTGGAGGAGTTGTTAAAACTTACAGTCTAGAAAAATACCAAAATGCCTTTGCACTAATCTTAGAAGATTTTGGCGGTCAGTCCTTAAGTAAAATTCTCATATCTAGGAAATTAACAATTTCAGAATGTTTGCAAATAGCAATTGCCCTAGCATCCATATTAATAGATTTATATCAAGTCGAGATTATTCATAAAGACATTAAGCCTAGCAATATAATTATCAATGTTGAAACAGGACAGGTGAAGTTGGCTGATTTTGGTCTTTCATCACGTCTATTATTAGAAAAACAAACTATTCGGAATCCTAACTTCTTAGAAGGTACTTTAGCTTACATGGCTCCTGAACAAACAGGGAGGATGAATCGCTCGATTGACTATCGTACAGATTTCTACTCTTTGGGAGTTACTTTATATGAAATGCTTACAGGGAGGTTGCCATTCACAAGCCACGAACCTCTGGAGTTGGTTCACTGTCATATAGCCAAACAACCAGTACTACCTTATCAACTTCTTCAAATTCCTAAAGTAGTTTCAGATATTGTTATGAAACTGTTAGCTAAAAATGCAGAGGAACGATACCAAAGTGCGGCTGGATTGAAATTCGATTTAGAAAATTGTTTACTACAACTGCAAAACACCGGAGAAATTAAAGATTTTATCCCCGGTCAGCGCGATTGCGGCAGTCAGCTTTTAATTCCACAAAAGCTTTATGGCAGAGAACAAGAAGTTGCGACGCTGATGAATGCTTTCCTCAGAGTCAGCCAGGGGACAGCAGAAATAATGCTAGTATCAGGTTATTCAGGTATTGGTAAAACTTCAATTGTTAATGAAGTTCATAAATCCATTGCTGCAGCAAAAGCATATTTTATTACAGGTAAATTCGACCAGTTCAAGCGAGATATCCCCTATGCTGCTTTAATTCAGGCTTTTCAAGAATTAATTCGTCAGCTATTAACAGAGAATGAGCAGCAGATTGCTGTTTGGAAAAATAAAATACTAGAGGCTCTTGATGCGAACGGTCAAGTTGTCATTGATGTGATTCCCTCCGTAGAGTTAATTATTGGCTCACAACCTGATGTTCCCAAGCTAGGTGCTACTGAATCTGAAAATCGATTTAACCGCGTTTTTCAACAATTTGTAAATGTTTTTTGCCAACCAGAACATCCATTAGTCATTTTTTTAGATGATTTACAGTGGGCTGATTCTGCATCTTTAAAATTAATTCGACTCTTGATTACAGATAATAGTAGTCAATACCTATTTATAATAGGAGCCTACCGAGATAACGAAGTCAACCCCACCCACCCATTAATACAAACGCTGGAAAAGTTACGTCAAACAGATATTGTGGTCTATAACATCAACGTAGAACCGCTGTTACTGACTCATGTCCAGCGACTAATAGCAGATACATTCAATAAAGGGAATGTTGCTAGCCAAGTTAAATTATTAGCAGAATTAGTCTATAATTTAACTCAAGGAAATCCCTTTTTCTTAACTCAGTTACTCAAAAGTTTATATACCGAACATCTACTTGTTTATCAGGTAGAAACAGATAACTGGGAGTGGGATATTCAGAAAATTCAAGCAGTTGGCATCACTGATTATAATATTGTCGAACTGATTGGTAGAAATATTCGTAAATTGCCACCAGATACACAAAAAGTTTTACAGTTGGCAGCCTGTATCGGCAATGAATTTAACCTAGACATTTTAGCAACAGTCAATGAAACATCAGACATCGTGACGGCTGCTCATTTGTGGAGTGCCTTGCAAGCAGGTCTAATTCTACCTTTATCTTCAAATTATAAAATTCCTTTGGTGTTTGAGGAGGTAGAATCAGGTGTTTTCAAAATGAGTGATGTGAAAATTAAATATAAATTTTTGCATGACAGAGTACAGCAAGCAGCCTACTCGTTGATTCCAGAATCAACCAGAAAGAATACTCATTTAAAAATTGGTCAACTTTTGCTAAAAAGTAGCACACCAGAGCAACAGAAAGATAATATTTTTACCTTAGTTAACCAATTAAATTTTGGTGCTGACCTACTAACAACACAAATCCGAAAGGATGAACTAGCTCAGTTAAATCTTATTGCTGGTAAGAAAGCTAAAGCTGCTACCGCTTATGAATCTGCAGCCAATTACTTGAACGTAGGTTTACAAATACTACATCCTGATAGCTGGCAAAATCAATACACATTGACTTTCAACTTATATATAGAAATATCAGAAGTAGAATATCTAAAGGCTAATTTAACAAGAGCATTAATGTTATGTGAATTGGCACTGGAAAAAGTTCAAGATACCCTAGATAAAGTCAAATTGTATCAAATCAAAATTAAAATTTACTTAGCGCAAAATCAAATCAATACTGTTTTAGATATTGGGCAAAATGTTTTGTCCATGCTAGATATTACCTTAGTAAAATCACCACCACAAAATCTTAACGTCGAGCAGTTGGCTAGCCTACCACCTATGATGAACCCATACAAGTTAGCAGCAATGGAGATTTTAATTCTGATTCATCCTGCTGCTGCTTTTGGCGAGAGTACAATAGTGTTATCAATCCTTTATACTATGGTTGAAATTTCTAGGCAACACGGCAATTCACCTCCATCTATCTACGCTTACGCAATTTATGGTGTTCTTACAACTTGGTTTGTTCCAAATATTAATTTTGCCTATCGACTTGGTCAACTAGCTTTAAAAATATTACATCAATTAAATGCTAAAGATTTTAAATCTAAAGCATTAGTAGCAATTAATATTAATATTACTTATAAAAAACAGCATATAAAAGAAACTATAGATTCTTTGCATGAGGCAATTGAAAGCGGACTGGAAGTTGGAGATATTGAGTTTGCGTGCCACGCAGCAAATTTTTACTGTTCTCATCTGTTTTTTGCCGGAGAACATTTAGAATCAGTTGCACACAATCAGGCAATTTATATCAAATTTATTAGCAAATTGGAGCAACAACATCCACTTTATCTAACTAAAATATGCGCTCAGGCAGTAGCTAATCTACTCAATAATTCTGTAGCTCAAACTAAATTAGTTGGTGATATTCTGAACGAGGAAGAAGCCTTACCTTATTTTTTATCAACTAAAAGTTTAATCTCGTTATTTGATTTTTATTTTTATAAATCATTTCTTTGTTATACTTTTGAACAATATAAAAATTCTCTAGTTTATGCAAAAACAGCATTAAATTATGCTGGATTTATACAAAGTGAAGTTATATTTACATTACATAACTGGTTTTATTCTTTAGCATTGCTGGCTGAGTATTCTCAGAATTTATTGCAATCAAAAGACAATCAAATAAATGAGTTAAAAGAATACTTAAAGCAAGTAGAAGAAAATCAGGAAAAGATGAAATACTGGACTGAAAACGCTCCTATGAATTATCAGCACAAATATGAATTAGTGGAAGCTGAAAAGGCTAGAGTATTGGGACAAATACTAGCGGCTATGAAGTACTACGATTCCGCTATAGCCGGAGCACAGAAAAACAAATATATTCAAGAAGAAGCACTAGCTTATGAATTAGCGGCTAAATTCTATTTAAATTTAGGACGCCAGGAAATAGCTCAAACTTATATGACTAAGGCACACTATAATTATATATGCTGGGGAGCTATTGCCAAAGTTAAAGATTTAGAATCAAAATACCCACATATAATTATTTATTCCCAGAAAGATTTAAAATTAGCTCAAAATAATAACTCTAATTCCTCTAATACAAGCAGTAATTCACAAGCTTTAGATTCGGCTACAATTATCAAAGCTTCTCAAACTATTGCCAGTGAAATTATTTTAGAGAAGTTACTAAAAAAATTAATGACTATAGTGATTGAAAATGCAGGTGCTCAAACTGCTTTTCTCATTTTAAAGCAGCAAGAACAGCTATTTATTGAGGCTAAGGCTACTGTAGATACTTCGGAAGTAGTACTATGCCAATCGATGCTAGCCGAGGCTAAGCAACAGCTGCCCGATTCCTTAATAAACTATGTAGTTAGAACCAGAGAAGATGTAATTTTAACAGATGCAGCCCATGAGGGAATATTTACCACAGATGCGTATATTATTCAAAATCAACCTAAATCTGTATTATGTACACCGATTATTTACCAAGGTGAGCTTTTTGGTTTACTTTACCTAGAAAATAATCTTGCTGTAGGTGTTTTCACATCAGAAAGATTAGAAATAATAAGAATTTTATCTTCTCAGGCAGCAATTTCCATCAAAAATGCTCAACTTTATGAAAATCTTAAGCAAGAAATCAACGAGCGTCAACAGGCAGAAGAATCATTACAAGAAGTAACAGGCAAATTAGCTGAGTCTAACCACAACCTAGAAGAAAAAATTCAGGAGCGAACCAAAGAAGTAAGCAAAACTTTAGAAATTCTCAAAGTAACTCAAGATGAACTAGTAGAAGCGAATCAAGAATTACAACGTCTCTACAGACTCGATAAATTAACTCAAATTGCCAATCGCCACTATTTTGATGAGTATTTGTTGCAGGAATGGAATCGCTTAAAACTCCGTCAAAAACCTTTATCACTGATTTTATGTGATGTCGATTATTTCAAAAAATACAACGATTTTTACGGTCATCAATCTGGCGACCAATGCCTACAACAAATTGCTAAAGCGTTGCTAACTGTGGCAACACGTCCAACAGATTTGGTTGCTCGTTATGGTGGAGAAGAGTTTACTGTGATTTTGCCATCAACAAATGTTAAGGGAGCGATTGTTGTTGCAGAAGGAATTCAGAAAGCAGTTTGTCAATCAAAATTGCCCCATGCTTGTTCAGATGTCAGTGAATTTATTACGGTCAGCTTGGGTATTGCAACTGTAATCCCAAATAACACGACCTCTCCTACAGACTTAATAGCAGATGCAGACAAGGCGCTTTACGAAGCAAAGCGACGGGGACGTGATTGTTACATAACATACAGCACGCACTAAGAAAATGTTTATAAATAAAATATTCAGACACCATGCATACCACAAGCCAGTGACTAAAGTCACTGTCTAAAAGCTAAAGTCCTCTGTACACGTTCACGCAGTGGAGCGGAGCGCTTAGTTTTCCCGAAGGGTAGAGGACTAATAAGAAATAAGATTTTTGGAAATATCTTAAATTTTGTAAAATATTTATTTTTGATATATTATTCAGTCCTCTTTTAGAGGACTTCGGCTTTTAGACAGTGACTTTAGTCACTGGCTGGCTTGTGATATAAACGATGCTTAATGTTCTCTTTATAAACACCCTTTAAGAGATAAATACTAGTGGGATTGCGAATCTAGAAATCGCAACCCCACAAATAGTGTTCTCGACCTAAGCGATTGCTTACGCGGGAATCAATACTGTGTCAATAATATGGATAACACCGTTATCAGCAGCAACATCTGGAGTTGCAACAGTGGCATCATTAATCTTTACACCTTTAGAAGCATCAATTTTCACATCTGAACCTTCAACTGTGGTAGCTGATTTCAGCTTAACCACGTCTGATGCAAGTACCTTACCTGGAACGACATGATAAGTCAGGATTTTTGTGAGCTTTGGAATGTCTTTAAGTAGTGTATCTACTGTACCTGCTGGAAGCTTAGCAAATGCTTCATCAGTAGGCGCAAACACGGTAAATGGGCCAGCACCTTTCAAAGTATCTACCAAATTGGCAGCTTTGATTGCAGCAACTAGAGTATCGAAAGAACCTGCCTTAACAGCCGTATCAATAATGTCAGCCAAATTTTTCACCTGGTTATGTGTAATCTAATAACCACTATACACTAGTTTATAAAAAATAGTATCTACTGTTACGAATTTAACTAATCAATTTAATCAAAAACTATGAACTTACTACATATATTTTATACAAGAAGTTTAAATTTAAATTTTCAAATTAAGTTTTATACTTTACGGTAAACAAAAAACACAAATTTAGTACAAGCCGATAGCAAACTCAACTGGAATTAGCCCTTTTTTCAGAGAAGAAATAATTTCATCATATGAAATTATTTCTTCCTTTGCGTCTTTGCGGCTACCCTGCGGGAAAACCTCCGGTTTATGCGTGAGCCAGTAATTCCGATGCCATCGGAAACGACATCATCCATAGTATGCAAGCTAGAATTCAACATCCTACCTACTAATAAATAGCGAACCTGTTACACTTTGTAATATCAGGAGATAGTATTTATAGATAGTATTTGTCTATGTGTAAGGTTTATAGCCATATAAACACTGAAAATCGCCTAAATTTAATTCCAGGACTTTACCATAATTTTGAAAATTACTATTTTAGAGTAGTTCAAATTTACAACCAAATAATTGTCAGTTAAGAAAGAGAAAATTAAGAAAAAAATATGAAAGCACTATTGATTTATCCTCAGTTTCCCCAGTCCTTTTGGTCTTACGACCGCTTTATGGAAATTGCCGAACTCAAAGCGGTCTTGCCTCCGTTAGGGATTATTACAGTCGCAGCCTAGATACCCCCTGAACTAAAGTATCCGTAAGCGGACGCTGGCGCGTTCACTACGTTGTGCGTCGCGCTTACCGGCTGAAAGCTAAAACCCGTTTTTAACGGGTTGAAATGCTTATTGTAGTAAGCTAAAGCTAACTTTAGCTTTTAGCCCTCACGAAGCGTGAATGGGTTATCTAAATGCCTAGTACAACAGTTGTATGAACGGATTATGATGGAAAATAATCGCCAAATACTTGCAATAAATACATTTACATTATTTACGCAACAACTAAGGACTTATCTTCTGACCAAGTTAACAATGTATCAAGTTGTCCAGATTCTGCAAAAGTCCTAGCAGCAAGTAGACAACGTAATAAATCGACACATTCACTAGTTGAATAATTACCTTTTTGTCCGCCAACAACTAATTCTCCTATTCCTTCTAGTTTAGAAGGGTCTATTAAAGTATGAAAATTCAAATTATCAAAAGTAACTGTCACAATATATATATTTTCCCCACCACCTATACTCATATAAGTATCTTCATCAACTCCTAATGTCACTAAAGTTTTACTTGAACCATCTAATTCGCGAATCGCCGTTTCTATTTGACTCCAATTAGGATTTTTAACAAAATTACATTCGTTTTTATTACCAATCCATTTTTCAGTTGTCATATCCAAGACTAACATTACTTTCTCCTTGTTTTTGGTGGCTGTACTATTATTGTTTTACTTCCGCTAGGAGCAATAATTTCTAGTTCTTCTATGCCTAACTGCCAAGCTATGGAGTTTACCCCACCTCTTAATCCACAAGCTGCACATAAGTCCCTATCTACTATTAAACGTGCTTTACCACCCCTAATACCTGCATCGTATGCTTGTTGAAAAGCATCAGCTTCTGCATGAGTTTTTGTAATGGGGTTCACATTAAATTTTATCTGACGAGGATAAGGATTATCACTGGAATTGACCCCAAAGAAACTTTTACCACCTATTTCTAGCTTTGCAATAGTTGACTTGTCTTCTGGGCTGCCTGAAGAAGGTAAACCTAAGTTTTGTCTATATTTTGCCAGTTCCTCAAACACGTTATCTACTTTTCCATTTTTTGGTTTCAAGCACTACAAAATTTACACTTTCCGATAAATTTGCACAACAAGGATGCTCCCAATTTCGATACTAATCAGAACAAATCAGTAATCGAAAAATGTCTCTGACGGTCTAATTCCCAAAGCCGTAGTTTATATTTATAAAAAGCCTGATAGTAAGACTGTGATTCTTGTACTTCCCCTTTTTCATCTGCTTTTTCATACAACTCTAAAAAGTAACGCGATAACTTTTCACAATTCACCCGTTCCATCGCAGCAACAGCAGCTAAAATTAATTTTTCCTGATAAAAAATCATCTCTTGCTGAGCTTTTTCGGTGAGATGCAACAAATGAGCAATTAAAGACATCTCCTCAGGAAATTCCAAATATCTATCTTGCAAACTAGATATTAAATCTTTTTCCGTTGGTGAAGGATTTTCGATAATTTGTTGCCACAAAAAGCGATGATGAGACAAACTGAATTGTAAATCTCGTTCCTCCAGAGCATTTACTATCATTTCCCGATATCGATGATAGTGCAGGTAAATTTTCAGTAATAAAGCTTCGGCATGTTGTAAAAGATTACCTGCTTGTTTAGGAATTTTAAATTCCTGGGATTCAGTAGTTGACTGCTCTTGAGTATACTGCGTTGCTTGTTCTCTATTTACCCTTACTGGAAAAGACTTTGGACTAGTAGCAGATGGTCCAATTTGAGTGAGTAAATTTTCTATCCGTAAAGGGATGAGTCTGGTATCCCCTAAAGTCAATATTTCCGCACAATATGAAACGTAATAATCAAGAGTATCTTTATTGACTATATTTTTAAGTAATTTTACTACTCCCTGCGACACTAGCTGATAATCCGTCGCTTGTTTTAAATCCCTATCCTTAATGATTTGCTTTATTTGCCAGTCCAGCCACAAAGGAGCACTGTTTACAAGTTGTTGATAATCACTACTATCGTGAGTATATAAATATTCATCAGCATCTTTACCATCGGGTATATTCAGAATCTTTAACTGAACTTCTCCTTTATATGCGAGGTCAGCTATTTCCCCAATCGCTCGTTCGGCAGCGTTTACCCCCGCTTTATCCGCATCAAAATTAAGTATTATTTGTTTAGAGTCGCTATAACGCAACACTAATCTCACTTGTTCCATACTCAGAGCAGTACCAAGAGAAGCGACAACATTGGTAATACCCACAGCATGAAGAGCAATAGCATCAAAATATCCCTCGACAACAATAGCCTTATCTTCACGAGAGATACCATTTCTTGCTTTATCCAGAGCAAATAAAGTTTTACCCTTAAAAAAAACTTCTGTCTCAGGGGAATTTAGATACTTAGGCTGGTCATCTCCCAAAGTTCGACCACCAAAAGCGATAACTCGTCCCATTGCGTCGTGGATGGGAATCATTAAGCGGTCGCGAAAAACATCATAGTAACCATTTCCCTCTTTACGAGATTTAATTAAACCAGCTTTTTCCAGTAGTTGTACAGGGTAACCTTTCGTTTCCACCAAATAACGATAAAGAGTCTCCCAACCACCCGGAGCAAAACCTAAGCCAAATTGTTGTATAACTTCATCGTTAAACCTACGCTTTTGTTGAAGATAGTCTAAAGCGATTTTTCCCTGTGGTTGTTTCAGTGCATGTTGATAAAAATTTGCCGCACTTGCGAGAACTTCATATAATTGGTCTCGCAAAGACATCTGACGCTGCAATTCCTGTCTTTGCTCTGGTTCCAGAGTTTTGACATGCACTTGGTAACGCTGTGCTAAGTCAAGAGCCACTTCCGAAAAAGAGCGTTTTTGTACACTCGTCAAAAATGTGAAAACATTTCCCCCAGTTTGACAGCCAAAGCAAAAGTACATTTGCTTACTTGGGCTGACACTAAAACTAGGGCTTTTTTCATTGTGGAAAGGACATAAACCAATAAAATCTTTGCCCCGCTTGCGTAGAACAACGTGTTCTGAAATCACATCTACAATATCAGCCCTTTCTTTAATAACCTCAACGGTATCCGGGTGCAAGCGAGGGATTTGCATAAACTGTTGGCTGTTGATAGTTGACGGTTGGTAGTTGACTGTTGACGGTTGACGGTTGACTGCAAATGATAAAAAACGATGGATTAGTGGCGACTCGCGGATATTATATTCTTGTCGTCAAAACGAAACTAATGTAGAGAACCGCCTAGGTTTTATTATAAGAGGCAATATAAAAAATGGGACGTATCTTTATTTCTACAGCACACTCTGGCAAAGAAGCATCAGGAGTTGACCCAGGTTCTATCGTTGGTGGAACAACGGAAGCTATAGAGACGATTTTGCTACGAGATTTAATTGTTAGTGAACTACGAGCGCGCAATTTTGAAATTCTCTCAGTTCCCGATGACCTCAGCGCAACCCAAACAATTGCTTGGATAAACTCCCGTGCTCGTCCTAGGGATGTAGCTTTAGAAGTTCATGCTGACTCAGTAAGCAATTCCATATTGCGTGGGGCTAGTGTATTTTATATAGCAAACAATGACGAGCGCAAAAGTAATGCCGAATTGCTATTGGTTGGGTTATTACGTCGCGTTCCCCAATTGATAAACCGTGGAGTTAGACCAGACTCAGAAGCTGGAATCGGTAAGTTAATATTCTGTCGTCAGCCATCTATTCCTTCTTTATTAATACAAGCTTGCTTCCTCAGTAACCCTGATGACCGAGCTTTGCTGCAAAACCGTCGTCGCGACTTTGCTTTAGGAATTGCTGACGGTTTGGCATCTTGGAGTCGTGTAATTGACCCCAACCCCCAACTCCCAGTTGAACCCACTTATCCACCAATTAACATCAACATCAATGGACAAGTTTACCGCGAACAAGGAGTATTAATAAATGGTAACGCCTATATCCCCATCGATTTGGTAGACCGTTTGCGGATTGATTTATGCAAACAACCATTAGTTCGTCGCGTTACCTATCGTCAAATTGTTTACGTCAAAGCCATTGAACTGAGAGATTTTAATGTCGCTATGGCTTGGGACAGTAACAGTCGCACCATTAATTTACGCTCGAATTTAGTTATTTGTCCTGGTCATATTGACAAAATTATGGGAAATGGTAACACCTCTGAAGTGCAAATGCAAATATTTTTGCGAAATAGCAATGAAAATGCAATAGTTAAATTTCCCGACTTACCAAAACTCTACCGCGAAGAAGCCGCCGTAGAAGGTGTAAATTACGACATCGCTTTTTGTCAAATGTGTTTAGAAACAGGATTTCTACGCTTTGGGGGAGAAATTAAATCTCTTCAAAATAACTTTGCTGGATTAGGTGCAATTGGCTCTGGCTCAGAAGCTGCAACATTTATGGATGCGAGAACAGGTGTCAAAGCACACATACAGCACTTAAAAGCTTATGCCAGCCTTGAACCTTTAGTACAGGAAGTTGTAGACCCTAGATTTCTTTTTGTTACCCGTGGAGTTGCACCATTAATAGACCAATTATCAGGAAGATGGTCAGCAGACTTAAATTATGGCGCAAAAATTACAGCCATGTTGAAACGTCTCTACGAATCAGCAGGACTTCTTTAGCAATTCGCAATTACCCATTACCCATTACCCATTACCCATTACCCATTACCCATTACCCATTACCCATTACCCATTACCCATTACCCATTACCCATTACCCATTACCCATTACCCATTACCCATTACCCACTACCCATTACCCATTACCCATTACCCATTACCCATTACCCATTACCCATTACCCATTACCCATTACCCATTACCCATTACCCACTACATATTCCTCTGACCCCACCATCTCGCAAACAAACCCCAAAGACTCATCAAATTTTTGTGCAGTTGCATCTAGTTCGGTTTGGGGTATTGCTTTCCACACCTCCCGTGTAGCCCAATGAATCACTAGAATAATTTCAGTGGGGTCATGAGGGTTAGTCCAGACTTCTTTGCCCAAAAATCCTGGATAAGAAGCCAGTACAGTTGTCCAAATTTCCGCATCCTTCTGGATGTATTTTTCCTGTAATTCGGGGGGTACTTTAAATTTGAGCAATTCGATAACCACGTGCCTTGATTTCCCTGTGTTTCAATGAATGCCAAAATATAGTTGTAAACTAGAATAACTATAAATTCTCAGCATACCCTTATTGTCTACATCACAAACATCGCGGGCTAATATCCGCATCAAGGATTAGTTAAATAGGGTTAGTAAAAAAAGTTAGTAAAAAAATAATCGAAAAATAATCGGAAAAAACAGTATGGATAACAACAACTGGATGCAACAGTTACTAATGCTCGGTATTGGTACAACCTCCATCGTAGCTGACAAAATTAAAGAAGCCAGTGAACAGCTAGTTAAAGACGGTAAACTAGACCCCGACCAAGCAAAAGCTGTAATGGATGATATGGTCACCCAATTAAAATCCGAACAAGGTAACTGGGAAGTAAACATGCAACGCCAGATGCGGAACATGTTACAAGATTTAGGCGTACCCAGACAATCAGAAGTAGACGAATTACGCGGTAGAATTGACCGACTAGAACGGCAAGTACGCGATTTAGAAAATAAACTTTGGAAGTAGTTGATTGTTGGCTGTTACCCACTCCCTACTCCCCACTCCCCACTCCCCACTCCCCACTCCCCACTCCCAATTGCGAATTGCGAATTGCGAATTGCTATTTCCTCCTTTTCAAGAAGGAGCGTACTGTCTCGTCTGATATTGAATCTACAACTCCTAAAGATATTAAGTGTTCAGCTAATAACTGCATTGTCCAATGAGTTTTTCCGAGTGGTGGTGCGGAAGCAAGTGCCGCAATTAAAACTGCTTCTTGTTCGCTGTTTAACTTTCTCTCTTTGGGTGGATGCGGACGGTCATTTATCGCTAACTCTATTCCAGATTGAAAATATTTTGCCCGAGTACGTTCCACCGTCGAGACGTGTACTCGAAATCTTTCTGCTATAGCTTTATCCGTTTCCCCTTCGTTTGCCATCAAAAGTACATGCGCTCTGGTAATGCTTCTAGCTTTACTACTACCTGTTTTAATTATCGAATAAAGTTTTTCAATCTCTGCTTGACTTAAATTTACAGTATTTTTCTTTGGCATAATGCCGACCCAAAAGCGCTTCTAAGAATAATTTACCAAAAATTATTACCACCCTGCAAAGATTACTTGGTTAGAATAAGCTCCTACCATTTTTATTTGATTAAAAGCTTGAACATTAAGTATTCTAACTTCATAATTCAGCATTTATAAATCTGTCTTTAGATAATGCTATATAAAAATTTACATAAATAAATATAAATTTATTTATTAGAATAAATGATAATTTTTAGTTAGCTGTAACTAGCAATATAAAAAACACGTAAGATTTAAAAGTATATTATGAACTTCATAAGCAAATATGAATTTTTTTTAAAGTTTTTTTTACCGAAATTGAGTAAAATGTAGTATGATTTCTTGAGTGAGTATATTGTAGTGAGTGGATAGCCTAATTCAAATTCATTTTGCAATTGGATTTGGAGCGGAGGAACCAACGTTTGGGGCTAATCGAAAGAGAGACACCTTCCAGTCTTAGCCCGTCAGCTAACTCCGTAGGCTATGGAGGGAATCCCCACAATTCTGCTGTAATAACAGTTCCAATTGGGGTTTCTTTTTATCAGTTATAGGTCTGAGCTATTAGTTATTAGTCAATTTTCACGTAAAAATGACAAGTAACTATATAGCAGTATTTATAATTGTTATCTCCATTTCTCCTAGGTCATCATAATTTATTGGAGAGAGGTGAAAACTATGAAAGTAAAACCAATGTTAGCTCGCTTTCAAAGCACAATTGGTAGAACAAACCTAATTGAGCAAATGGTATTATTACCAGAGCCGAAAATAAAAGTTGATAAACATATTGAATCAACAGAATCACTAAATTTCATTGTAGGCTATAACAGTTCCTGTAACAGCCACACGGCACTTGATATAGCATTATGTATTGCTCATCAAACGCGATTGGCAACGAAAATGGAAGTTACAGTACAAGTAGTTTTTGTGGTAGAAGACAATCAAAACAATTACTACCCAGATATCTATAGTGCTGAAATGCATAATTTATCAAAAGAATATATCTTTAGTGATTTTTCAAATTCGCTTGCACCAGTTTTAACGAAGGAAAAATCTGATATAAAATCTCAAGCGGTACTCGAAAAAGCAGACTTTGTTATTTGCCAAGCCAGAAATTTAGCCCTTGAATGGCAGGGTAATTTTAAAGCACATTTACGCTTTGGTTGTATTGCTGAGGAATTAAGGAAAGTTGTCGCATCAGAAGCAGCCGATGTATTATTTTTAGGCTGCAAATCTGCCCTTCATCCAATTATTACGTCCCTAGGCTCTAATTTTAATAGCGCTGTTGTGGGTATTCCCCATTGCGTAGAAGAATAAAATTGGTAATTAGTGATTAGCAATGCTAATCGCTTAAAAACAATTTTACTAGCTCAAAGCTTCAAATCCACTGCTATGCGATGAGCGCAAGCAAAGCCGGAAAAAGCCACAGCATTTAAACCTTGACCAGGAAAAGTACTATCCCCCACACAGTAAAGGTCAGGAATCGCTGTGCGGTTAAACGGCATCCCCAACAATCCCGACAACTTATGCCGAGGAATTGGCCCATACGTACCATCTTGTCGTCCTAAAAAGCGACGGTGGGTACGTGGGGTTCCGATTTCTAAATAATCTAATCCCGCATCTATCCCTGGAAATATTTTCTCTAATCGCTGAATTATTCTTGCCGCTGTAGCTTCTTTTTTTTCTTTATACTCTGCTGACGATAAAGAATCCCAATCATCAATCCAACTGGGAGTAAATGAGTGGATAATATGATTACCCTTTGGAGCTAAACTTGGGTCTAGCAAAGTAGGAATAGACACAAAAATTGTACCCTCTCGTGCTGCCATTTTTTCCCAAGCCTCTAACAAAATGTGGTGACACTCAGTTGATGGGGGTAACACTTCCGCTTTTACCCCCATATGTAAACTAAGAAAACTGGGAGACTTTTCATATCGCTGCTGCCATCTTTTCTCATTTATTGGTATTGGATTTGTTGACAATAACTTTTCAAAAGTGTCCCAACGTGTAGCGTTCGACACAATTTTTTTCCCATAGTAAACTTTACCATCAGCGAGTTGTACCCCAACAGCACATCCCTTTTGAGTGAGGATTTTCGTCACCCTAGCTCGATAATGAATTTCACCTCCAGTTTTTATTAAACCTTCAGCTAATTTCTCAGCAATTTGTCCAACACCACCTTTAGGATAATTAACCCCCCCGTAGTGCCTGTCAGAAAAAACCATTCCAGCATTTATCATTGGTGTCATATCTGCTGGTACTACCGACCAACAATAACATTCGATATCTATAAATTTAAGCAATTCTGGGTCTTTAATATGACGCTTTGCCACATCTCCCACATTACGAGGTAAATATTTAACTAAACCTAAACAAGCTAAAGGATGTTGTAAAAAAGCTCGACTTAAATAGCCAGGTTCTTCTAAAGAAAGCAATTCCATACTATTAAGGCAGTTAAAAACTTTCCAACATTCATCGTAAAAACCACGAATGCCTTTAGCTTCATGGGGAAAATATGCAATAAGATTTTGCAAGAACCTCTCATATACCCGGTCAACCTTTAAGTCTAAATTATTGGGTAGATGATAATGAATTTGTACTGGGTCAACAATTGTTTCCAGATTTACATTCACCGCTTCCAAAGCGCGAGTTAGTAAATTTGTTGTACCTTCTTTCCCAAATCCAAAAATCATCGATGCACCAACATCAAAGCGATAGCCTTGCCTTTCAAAATAGCCAGCGCTCCCACCAGGTATCAAATAGCGTTCTAAAACAAGTACTTTTGCACCTTTTTTCGCTAATTGCGTTGCTGTTACTAAACCCCCAATTCCTGAACCAATAACAACTACGTCGAAATGGGGGAGTGGGGAGTGGGGAGTGGGGAGTGGGGAGTGGGGGATTGGCATTGGGGAGGGGAGTGGGGAATTGGGAGTGGGGAATTGGGAGTGGGGAATTGGGAGTGGGGAATTGGGAGTAGGGAGTGGGGAATTGGGAGTAGGGAGTAGGGAGTAGGGAGTGGGGAGTGGGGAGTGGGGAGTGGGGAGTGGGGAGTGGGGAGATATTGTTTATGTAATTTTACATTTAATGGAGTTGTAAAAATTGCTTATCACATGTAGGAATAACTCGTTAAGATGCTCTGATTAAAATATTGTACGGTTTTTTAACTTCCTCATCTTCTCCCCATTCCCCATTCCCCATTCCCCATTCCCCATTCCCCACTCCCCAAAAAAAAGAGGGACAAGCCTGCTGCTGCTGACTAATCCCGTCTGCCGATCCTTAAAGAGAGGAGAACACTAATTGATAATATAACCTTCATTGAGAATATTTGTCAAATATAATTGATATTATTTTTCAATAATGGCGATAATACGGATTTCACGAGTCAATCGGTCACAGGAAAGAGTATTATTATGTTTCTGTCGTGTATACAATAGAAAACGCCTATTATCTGGCTATGACGCTACAATTGCGTGTTTATGTTCCACCCCATCCTCTTATAAAGCATTGGCTAGCTGTTGCTCGCGATGCTGGTACTCCTTCTGTTCTGTTTCGCAGTGCGATGACGGAGTTAGGTCGATGGTTAACTTACGAAGCCGCTCGTGAGTGGTTACCAACTTTAGACTCTGAGGTACAGAGTCCTATGGGTTCTTGTGCAGCTACTTTTATTAACCCTGAAGTACCCATTGCAGTGGTGCCTATTCTGCGAGCTGGCTTAGGATTACTAGAAGGGGCACAAACACTGTTACCCTTAGCATCTATTTATCATCTTGGCTTAGTGCGAAATGAAGAAACACTACAGCCCATGTGTTATTTAAACAAGCTACCAAATAGATTTGACCCGCAAACGCGAGTGCTGATTACCGACCCTATGCTGGCTACAGGAGGGTCAATTATGGCGGCTATGTCAGAATTAACACAGCGAGGTATTGACCCCGCACTCACACGAATTGTTTGTGTTGTAGCAGCTCCTCCTGCGTTACAAAAACTTAGTGCGGAGTATCCTGGTTTAATTATCTATGCTGCGACGATTGACGAAGGTGTCAATAATCAAGGGTTTATAGTGCCAGGATTAGGAGATGCGGGTGACCGTATTTTCGGGACTTAAGCTGGAACTAAATAATGACTTAAGCTAGTATGCAGAAGACTGCAATTCGATTTGGATTTGACCAACATCCAAATCACAAGCTTTATATAGGGCAGTAGAGTATGAGTCAGCGTGATGGTTTTGGTAGTGGTTTTCTAGCTGGAGCGGTTTTTGGAGGTGTTGTTGGTGGTATTGTGGGTGCATTAATTACGAATCGACGGGAAATAGACTGGGAAGAAGAAGAGGAAAATCAACTTACTAGCAGTAATCCTGAGGAAACCACCAGAGCTTCTTTTAAACGCCGTCAAATCAAAGCTAACGAAGGTAGCGAAGGTATGGAAACAGCCCGACGCTCCCTTGAAGATAAAATTGCCCAGTTAAATGCCACAATCGATGAAGTTCGGCAACAATTGGGAAATGTTAACGGGAATTCCAGCCAAAGTGCGGGCGATCGCACTTTGACTAAAGACCTAGGTTCGTAAATGCTAGTCTGTAGATAGCGATTATCTGGAAGATATGGTGAAAAATCCGTATACCCTACTGGATATCAGCTAAATTAGAATCAAATATAAGACCAGTTTTGACACATCGCAGGACACCTAGCTATCCATGAGTTTACTGTTCACAACATTATCCACTTTCTTGCAAATTTATACCACTCTGCTAATAATCAGAGTATTGTTGACTTGGTTCCCAACCATCAATTGGTATAATCAGCCGTTTGCAGCGCTGGGTCAAATTACTGACCCTTATTTGAATGCTTTCCGCTCAATAATTCCCCCAATCGGGATGATGGATTTTTCCCCAGTCTTGGCAATTTTATTACTTCAGGTCGCAGGAAGCCTTTTAGCCAGTTTGCAATCGGCAACATTTGCGTATTAATACTGGAGAAAATCCGTCACAAGACCAAGGTGAAATTTTCCGTCTGGGCTTAATTTTAGTCCAGACTATTTTTTTGTAGTCGTCGTATCTAGTAGCAACTTATCAATGACTAATATTAATTAACTAGTTGGCTCATAAAATGTAATACAAACGCCAACAGGGTCAAGAATCACAAACTCTTTAACACCCCAAGGTTTATTTGCTAACTTCCCGTTGGGATGAATAACCTGCTCGCTTTTAGCTGATATTTCTTGATAAAGTTGTTCAATATTATCAACTAAAATCCTAAAACTTATTGATTCCGCAAGTTGTTGATAATCATTTTGTACTAAGAAAATCTCTGCTGTATCTCGTTTAACGATAGCCATCCTTACCGGATTCCCTTCTTTGTGTATAGCGGTAAAACCTAATTTTTGTTCGTAAAAAGCGACGGATATTTCCACATCATTACCAGCAGGAATTAGTGGGCTAATATTTTTCAGCATAAGTAATTTACTGTAACAATATCTCCAATTATTTATTACTACCAATCTCTCTCATCTACCTCCATGAGCCTCATCCTTCATCCCAAAACTCCCTACTCCCACTCCCCACTCCCCACTCCCCATTCCCCATTCCCCACTCCCTACTCCCCACTCCCCACTTCCCATTCCCTCACTTCCTCACTTGTGCAGAAAAACCAGCTGCTTTAAACTGTTTAAGTTGCAAAGGGGTGGGTTGATTTGCTGGTACGGTGATTCGGAATTCAAAATCGCTGACTCCTGGTGGTACTTCTGGGATTGAACCAACACGGGTGCGGTTTTGAAATATTGAGTCGTTGTTAGCGTCGTAAATGCGTCCAAAAATATCCGCATCGTAAACAACTTTGTTAGTTGGATTTTGTGCTTTACCAAACACAAGAAAGCAGCTAGCAGCTTTTGTATTTCCACCACTGGAGACTGTGCCTTCAGCAAGCTCTTGGGGACAATCTTTATAAGTAACGTCAGAAAGTTTAATTTGTGTTAATGCTACAGCGTCTGGAGCAAAGACCCAAGAGAAAACACCGAAAATAATTGATACTAAAACTACCGTTAATACTTTTGAGTAAAGAGTTTTCAATTTAAAGTAGAAATTTACAACCGTAGCTAAGGGATTAAACGAACATACTGAATCAAACTTGTTTTTCATAAAAATTTTACCCCCTGTACTCTGCACTCTGCGCTCGTTTTCATCAGCTTACCGCAAATTTGACCTATGTCCGATACTTAAGTTCATCTTAACTTTTGTAATATTATTGTAATAATAAATTAAATCCTGAGTTTAAGGTTAACTTATGAGTCCAGATGAGGTAGAAGCAGCAATGTATGCAGCGTTCAATCGTTGTGATGCAGCAAGTTGCCCTCTGACTGATTGCCAGAAAGAAATTTTACTGCGGATAGTTGAGCAAGTTAAGGGAAAGTTTGCAGCAAATGAATTGGATGCAGCTAATCCCTTAGACGAACTATCCTCAGAAGAATTGCGAGCTTTCTTGGCCTTTGTGAAAATGCAAGAACAAAAAAATCTTTCTTGGAAAGTTCAATTACTCAATGATTGGCTCCATGATAATGACTCAGGAGCGGTACAATTTATTCGCGAGCGTTACGGTTTGGGGTGGCTTGATAGCATAAAAGCGCATCATATTTATAAATATGCTATTGAAAATGCCTTGCTAAAAGTGGGGGATAGGATAGAAGTTTGTAATGCATTGTGGGAATGGGTGCAAGAAGAAGGCCCTTGTCAACGGGAATGGTTTGCTTGCATGGTTATACAGGTTAGGGAGGAAAACCCAGAAAGTTCTACAAGTAGCTGTGTTGTGCGCTTTGAAAATGGTTCTGAATATGAAATTCAGGGAATATACGATTGGAACCAGTATAATTGGCGTCGCACGTCAGTTCAAAATAATAATTAAGGAAGTAAGAGAAATTTTAAATCTTCAACTAAAACTGCTAATAAATTAATAGCATTTGCCTGTAAAGCAACCCAGCTATTTACATCAGTTTTAGCAAAATGCCTACCATCAACTATAGTTTGCCCTTTGCTAAAATTCCCTTGAGTTTCTATTTCGACTTTGGCACGTTGTAAAAATAAAGTTTCTGGATAAAAAAGATAAGCGATAGTTGCGGCATCATGGACTAAAAACCCTGGTATTCCGCTAGTTTCTCGATAAAAGAGTGTAGTTTTAGTCATGAATTCACTTAGCTTAAGTATAAATTCAGATAATTGATTTTGAGGATTAATTTTCTTTATTTCCTCAGCCATATAGGGTGTAAAAATTAATTGTTTGGTTATATCTAACGGTAAAACAACAATATCATTACGGCTGCTAAACACTTTTTTTGCGGCTTTAGCATTAAAGGCAATATTAAATTCAGCGTGGGATGTTACATTTCCTGGTACTTGAAAAGCTCCACCCATGATGATGATTTCTTTGGCTTTTTTAAGAATACCAGGGCTTTTTATTTCCGCTGCTGCTAAGTTGGTTAGTGGTGCGATTGCAATCAGGGTAATTTCTCCGGGGTGTTTATTAAGTTTATCTATAATCAAATCATCTGAGGCTGGAGCTGTAGAAAAATCATGTTTAGCTGGGGGTAATGTTTGGGATAAACCACCCATTCCATCGACACCATGAATATAGGCTGCATCAGCGATTTCTACTCCTTGAAAGACTACTCCTCGACCTAATTCTACTTGTTCTAGTTTACCTAAACTTAGGATTTGGCTGGCACAAGTGAATGTTGTTTTTGCATCTACATTTCCTTGAGCGGTTGTGACTGCAACTAGTTCTGCACAGCCTTGTTTGATTAGGCTTTGTAGCCATAATAATGCGAAAATATCATCACCACCGGGGTCGGTATCTAGAATTATTTTGTTTGACATGAATTTGTTTTTGGAAATAACGAACCGCCAAGGAGCCAAGAATGCCAAGAAGAGAGAAGAAAGAATAAAGAATAAAGAGTTTAAGAGTTTAGTTGTTTTAAGAGTGCTTGTCTCATTACATCATCAGGTACGGTTTCTTGTTGTAACCAAATTTTTAATGCTGCTGCTCCTTGTTGAACTAGCATTTCTAATCCGTCGATGGCTATTGCTCCTTGGTGTGCTGCTTGTTGTAAAAATAGTGTTGGCTTGGGAATGTATATTAAATCGTAAGCTATTGCACTATCAGGTAAATACGACATTTGCTCCGAACTGAGTGGTGATTCTGTGACTTTGGGATACATCCCGATGGGGGTTGTGTTCACTAATAGGTTGGCTTGAGGGATTAATTTTGGCAATGAGTCCCAAGGATGTACTTGCAAGTTTAAAGAGAAGGGGGAATTGTCCCAGCTTTTTTGGAATTCTTGTAATTTTTGTATATCTCGTCCAACGACATGAATTTCTGCACAACCAAGCTTGGTACAACCTGCTACTACGGCTCTTGCTGCACCACCATTACCTAAAATTACTGCTATTTGCTGATTCCATTGTCTGTCATAGCTTTTGAGGGGAGCTAAGAATCCTTCTACGTCTGTATTTGTTCCTAACCATTTGTTTTCTTTAAATACAACAGTGTTAACTGCTCCGACCGCTTGTGCAACGGGGTCAATTTCTGAAAGCAACGGTAATATTGCTTGTTTGTGAGGGATTGTGGCATTAAAGCCAAGAACTCCAACAGCAGCAAAGCCTTGAAGTGCTGTTTGTAAATCCTGGGGTTTAATTGCGAAAGGTAAATAAACGTAGTCTGCACCCAACTGTGCTAATGCTGCGTTATGCATCACAGGGGATAGGGAATGTTCCACCGGATAGCCAATAACACCCAAAAGCTTGGTTTTACCAGTAATTATTGTCATTTTTAATCAAGGAAAAGGGAAGATGCAATAAGGAAAAAGCCAAGTTAAGAATATATCTAGGACTTTCTCTTAATTTAGTCTTATCAAAGCCAATATTAAATCTTTTCAAATGTCAACCGTAAATAATTAGCAGTTAACCGTCAACAATCAACTGTAAACTAACATTAAAATAGTTAACAGTACTTAATATATTTTAAGATTATGCAGGTAACGACAGCCTCTTCTGTTACCCCAATTCCTGGAAAATACTGGCAGTGGAGAGGGCACAACGTCTACTATGTCCAAGCAGGAGAAAAAAAACAAGCCCGTCCAGCTTTACTTTTAGTGCATGGTTTTGGTGCTTCCACAGACCATTGGCGTAAAAATATAGCTGAGTTGAGTAAAGAATTTCAAGTTTTTGCTATCGACTTGTTGGGTTTTGGACGTTCTGCTAAGCCAAAAATACCTTATAGCGGGGACTTATGGCGCGACCAACTTCATGATTTTATTAAGGAAGTGATTGGTCAAAAAGCTGTATTAGCCGGTAATTCCCTTGGTGGATATGCAAGTTTGTGTGTTGCTGCTCAATGTCCTGATGTTGCGGCTGGTTTAGTTCTGTTAAATAGTGCTGGGCCTTTTAGTGAGAACCAAGCGTCAGCAGAACCGGAAGCGTTGCAATCAGAAATTCAACCACCAACTCAAGCACCAAACTCTAGCCCAACTGAACTATTACAAACACAATTACAAAAGCTATTGGGTGAGGCTGCAAAATGGATTTTTCAACAATCTTTGGCACAGTTTCTTTTATTTCAATATATCCGCCAAAAGTGGGTAATTCGTCAAACTTTGGAAAAAGTTTATCTTGATAAAAGCGCAATTACAGACCAATTGGTAGAAGAAATTTATCGTCCGTCTTGTGATGAGGGTGCGATTGATGTTTTTTGCTCGGTGTTTAGTACTCCCCAAGGTGAGAAAGTTGATGTGCTATTAAAACAGTTAACTTGTCCTTTGTTAATGTTGTGGGGAGAAGGTGACCCTTGGGTAAATGCTAGAGGACGTTCTCTGAAGTTTCGGGAATATTATCCCCAACTCACAGAACATTTTTTGCGTGCTGGTCATTGTCCTCATGATGAAGTTCCTGAGCAAGTTAATTCTCTTTTACGAGATTGGGTTTTATTATCGGTTGAATAGAACTCAAATCTTACCTCAACTCGTGCAAAATCTCTCTCTCCCTTTCAGGGTTACGGTGTACACGGTAGCCCTAAAAGGGTGAGAGAACTTTGAGCAAAGATTTTAAATATAACTATAGTAGATGACAATTTATAATGCTTGGACTTATAAATATATAGCCTAGTCGTGACAATTCCTGCTGAACTGGGAATAATGTATACAATAAGTTTATTCGTGTATTTCTGATTGTGCATTATTACTCTATATCTATCTATCTTCCCTTGCTGATGGCAGGCGAAAACGCTGTCATCTCCCTTTGCTATTTTATTATTTCCGCCGCAATCGCCTACAGTATATGGCGCAACCGAAAAGCAGGCATTGACCCGATTGTTTTTGTTATGTCTTGCATTTTTTTCAGTTGTGCCCTTGGACATAGCTTTCATGCTATTGGCATGTTGGGGCATATTGATGTGATTGCTTGGCAGGTTGTGGCAGACTTGACAACGGTGATTATTGCGGTGTGTTTTTTGAGCTTTTACAGAAGTATTGATTTACTAGCTCGCTTCAGTCAAATTGTGGCCTCTCAAATTGAATTAAAAATTCAAAATAAAAAATTGGAAGAGGCTATGGAAGAGCTAAAAAATGCTCAAGTACAACTGGTAAAAACTGAAAAAATGTCCAGTTTAGGTCAACTTGTTGCTGGGATTGCTCATGAGATAAACAACCCGGTTAGCTTTATCCACACGAACCTTTACCTCTTAGAAGATTACATTCAAGATTTATTAGATTTTGTGCAAATGTATCAGTATCATTACCCCAATACTGTACCTGAAATTGCAATAAAAGCACGAGCAGTTGACCTGGAGTTTATCCAAAAAGATATACCAAATATGCTCTCTTCCATGAAAATAGGGACAGAACGTATTTCCAAAATTGTACTGTCATTACGAAATTTTTCACGTCTGGATGAAGCTGAACTCAAACCTGTGGATATTCATGAGGGTATTGACAATACACTGGAGATTTTGCAACACCGCCTAAAAGATAATGCAAATTACCCAGCTATCCAAGTTTCTAAAGAATATAGTAATTTGCCTTTAGTGCAGTGTTACGCTGGACACCTTAATCAAGTATTTATGAGTATTTTAGTAAATGCTATCGACGCAATCGAAGAAGCAAATGCTAAGCGAACTTATTCAGAAATCAAATCAGACCCTAGCCAAATCACAATTCGCACCTCTTTAATTGATGCACAATGGATACAAATAGCTATTGCTGACAACGGTTCAGGAATTCCAGAAAAAATTAAACCGCAAATTTTTGACCCATTTTTCACAACAAAAGCTGTCGGTAAAGGAACAGGTATGGGAATGTCAATCAGCTATCAAATTATTACTAAAAAACATGGTGGCAAATTGGAGTTTTTGTCCACATTAGGTGAAGGAACAGAGTTTATTATTACTATTCCTGTTCGCATCAAATAAAATTAAAACAAATGCTTTTCTAAATATTTATTAAATGGAAGTAATTAATCAATTACTGGTTCTGCTATAAAAAACTCAAAACCTGGTCAAGCGTTGACCAGGTTCTCTAAAAGTCGCAATCTTCAATTTGGTTAACTCGTTAAGTAACAGAATCGGTCTACAACTAAGGTTTACAAAACTTCGTCAAACTCAGCATTTTAAAGTTTTTCCGCTGTGGGATTTGGCTTCACCAATATTAATTGGTACATTGCCACATTACTTTATTAAATATGCTGCTATTTGCCTGGGCTTCTGACGGGGGACACTGAGTCGTTTGCCCTTTCAGTTTAGATAGTGCCTTTCTGTGTCCTGTTTTTAATATATCACTCCATTCCCAAGCTGAACCTCTTCTTAACTTAAGTTCATTAGCCTTTATACTTCTCAATATCTTTCTGAAGTTTGTACTTAAGAGTTCCTATCTTTTGCTCCTTCCTCGTCTTTTTCTACTTGCCGCCAAAATAATGAGTACGGAGGTTGTAAACTATTAATACGTCCATATTGGGCAGCATCGGACAATTGAGCACGAAAAAAGTTTGATACCTATTGCCCGGATTTTTCCTTGCTCTTTTAAATGATTGAGGGCTTTCATGATTTCTTCCACTGGAGTCATTTCCGTCCTGAAAGAGCCAGGAGACCAGTGAATTTGGTACAAGTGCTTGCCATGTTCCCATCAAAATCGGTGTGATTTGTACATCCGATGCACCAAGTTGACGCTTTTGCATAATCCTTTCCTGTCCCAAGATAAGTACTTACCAGTATTAATGGTGCATCACAAAACCCAAAAATTTCATTTTTCTTCTTTTTTTCAGTCTTGGCGTCAAAGAAAATTTTAGTTACAGTAGATGTAATAAAGTTTACATAGTTATGAAAATTACCACTACTTCTCATGCACTGAAAGAGTGGGCGACTGCCCTGAATGCTTTGGAAGCCGGAAAAACTATTATGTTACTCCGTAAAGGCGGTATCCACGAGAGTAGCGGGCGTTTCCAAGTTGCCCATCGGCAGGTTCTCCTCTATCCTACTTACGAACATCAGCAGCCTTTCATGCTCAAGGATGAGTATGCAAGTTCTGTATCTTATTTAACTCCAGGTTGGCGTCCAGAGACAGTACGTATCAGTAGTTGGGCTGAAATTACTGATATTTTACCTATCAGCGACGAGTCTATTCTCAGTGCATTACTCCCTTTTCATATTTGGAACGAATCCTACATTTGCGATCGCCTCAAATGGAAACCGCGTCAGCCGTTGTTTGTTCTACTTTTGCGGACTTACAAATTATCTCAAGTACATGAGATTCCCTATTTAAGCTCGTATGGTGGCTGCAAATCTTGGATTGATTTAGCCGAAGTTATTGATTTGCAATTTAGCGAGCCAGTTTTGTCGGACTTTGCATACGAGCAAATCGTGTCTCAAGTTAATGGCATTGTTGGTAACAAATTGTACGTTCCTTCGGTTTAATAAAATACAGACCTAACCCCCCAACCCCCCTTCCCTCCTAGGGAAGGGGGGCTACGATTAAACGTTTTATATGTAATGTAATTAATGAAGAGTGACTGATTTATTCCCCCCTTCCCTTGCAGGGAAGGGGGCTAGGGGGTTAGGTCTCTTGCGTGCAGATTTTATTTTGCTATAAAAGAATAATATCACGCACTGAGTTACATCTATGACATCTACAAACTACGAAAAAGCTTTATTTCTTCTACGTCAAGCGCTTGATAACCCCATCGCAGGATTTCGTCCCGGACAGTGGGAAGCGGTTACGGAGCTAATCGAAAATCGTTCACGTTTATTGGTGGTGCAGCGTACTGGTTGGGGAAAAAGCCTAGTGTATTTTTTAGCGACTCGTTTGCTGAGGGATAAAAACGCAGGTTGTACATTATTAATTTCTCCTCTGTTAGCATTGATGCGAAATCAAATTGCAGCAGCACAACGTATTAACGTCAAAGCCGCAACAATTAATTCCAGCAACACAGATGACTGGGATGCTGTAAAAAGACAGTTATTAGCAGGACAAGTAGATATATTGCTAATTTCTCCTGAAAGATTAGCAAACCAAGAATTTATAGAAGAAATCCTATTACCAATCTCTCAAAAAATCGGCTTATTCGTAGTAGATGAAGCTCATTGTATTTCTGACTGGGGTCATGATTTTCGTCCTGATTATCGCCGTATTGTCAGGATTTTACAAGCGCTACCTCAAAATATATCCGTATTGACAACAACAGCTACAGCTAATAATCGGGTAGTAAACGATATCATATCCCAATTAGGTTCAAACCTACATGTATTAAGAGGTAATTTAACTAGACAAAGTTTACATTTACAAAATATTAATATTCCCAGCCCAGCAGCGCGTATGGCGTGGTTAGCGGAACATATTCCTAATATACCTGGTAGCGGAATTATTTATACATTAACCGTCAGAGACGCAGACAGAGTAGCTGAATGGTTAACTACTCAAGGAATAAACGCCAAATCATACCATGCTGATTTAGATAACCAATTACGTGAGGAATTAGAAAACGCATTATTAAATAACAAAATTAAAGCACTAGTAGCAACAACAGCTTTAGGAATGGGTTTTGATAAACCAGATTTAGGATTTGTGATTCACTATCAACGTCCTGGCTCTGTTGTACACTACTATCAACAAGTTGGACGAGCCGGTAGAGCAGTAGAAAAAGCTTACGGTATTCTTTTAAATGGTAATGAAGATGATGAAATTACTAACTACTTTATCAAAACAGCCTTTCCACCAGAAATTCATACAGAAAAAATATTAAATCTTCTCAATCAAGCAGAGAATGGTATTTCAGTTCCTCAATTGGAAGTGCAACTGAATCTTTCCAGAGGTCAAATTGATAAAGTATTAAAACTACTTTCTATTGAATCTCCATCACCTGTAGTTAAGAAAGATTCAAAATGGTACGCTACTCCAATTTCTTATCAAATAGATACAGATAAAATCGAAAAAATAATAAATATTCGTCGCCAAGAACAAGAAATAATGCGACAATATATGATGAGCCAGCAATGTTTGATGACTTTTCTAGCTAAAGAATTAGACGACCCGAATCCAACACCTTGTGGAAAATGTGCTGTATGTTTAGGTGAGCCAATATTACCAGAAACCTACTCACTAAAACTAGTCAATCAAGCAATTAAATTTTTACGTCGTAGCGACCAAATAATTGAACCGCGTAAAATTTGGGTAGCACAAGCCTTTCCTATTTATGGATTTTCTGGCAAAATAAAAGATGATTTAAAAGCAGAACCGGGTAGAGCTTTATCCTTATGGGGTGATGCAGGATGGGGAGAGTTAGTCCAGCGTGGAAAATATATAGATAATTATTTTGATGATGCATTGCTGGAAGGAGTTTGTGATATGATTCAACGTTGGCAACCACAACCTTTTCCCACCTGGGTCACTTGCGTCCCTTCCTTAAATCATCGTCAACTTGTCCCAGACTTTGCTGAAAGATTAGCAAAAAAATTAAACTTACCCTTTGTGCCAATTGTACAAAAAATTCGCCCAACTCAGTACCAAAAACAAATGAGTAATAGCTACCAACAAGCTCATAATTTAGATGGTGCTTTTGCAGTAGAAAGTTTTCCGGGGATGAGCGGTTCTGTATTTTTAGTCGATGATATTCTTAATTCCCGTTGGACTTTTACCGTAATTTCAGCACTTTTGCGACGTGCAGGTAGTGGGTCAGTTTTCCCCCTAGCATTGGCACTTAATATATTAGGTCAAACAGATTAATAGATATTTCAAAATAATGGATAACCATGTACTCCCAGCAGATACTCAAGCAATTTTATTATTATGTGCTAGCTTTGGACAAAATCGTCAAGTTGAACCCCAACCTTTGACTTTAGGTGAATATAATTCTTTCACCGAGTGGCTGCGAGAAAATTCTTTACGTCCATCAGATTTATTATCACCAACAATCCAAGAAAAATTACAACCTATTACAGATAAAAAGCTCCATCCCGATAGACTATTAGCTCTATTAGAACGGGGTGCAATGCTCAGTTTAGCAGTCGAAAAATGGACAAATCAAGGACTATGGATATTAGGACGCAGCGATAAACAATATCCCAAACGCCTTAAGCAACAACTGAAGCATTTAGCACCAGCGATTCTCTATGGAGTAGGGGACATAGCATTATTATCTGAAGGTGGTTTGGCTATAGTTGGTTCTCGTGAGGTGAATGAAGAAGGATTTAGTTACACAGAAAAAGTCGCTCAAACATCTGCCAAACAAGGACTTCAGATAATTTCTGGTGGAGCGCGTGGGGTAGACCAAGCTGCGATGTTGGGTGTTTTGGCTGCTGGGGGAACTGCTGTGGGTGTGCTAGCGGATAGTTTAACTAGAGCTGCGGTTAATGGAAAATATCGCTCTTATATTAAAGAGGGTAAGTTAACTTTAGTTTCTAGTTATGACCCAGAAGCTGGCTTTAATACTGGTAATGCGATGGGTCGAAACAAGTATATATATGGTTTAGCTGATTATGCTCTGGTTGTTGAGACTTCTGTTGGTAAAGGTGGTACTTGGTCGGGTGCAATAGAAGCCCTTTCTAAGCTGAAAAATATCTCAGTTTTTGTGCGAATGCATCCTACTGTTTCGGAAGGAAATAAACAATTACATTTTCAGGGAGCAAAACCTTTTCCTGTGGAACCTTGGGATGGTGAGTTAAGGGATATTTTAAAAGAAGCTGCAAAAGAAGCTGCAAATGAATCAATGTCTGAGGTTTCTTCTGATGTTGCAACAGAGAACTCTGATGTAGAAACAGTGGAAATTGCTTCGGAAAATTATTCGTCGCAGGTTGCTGTACCAGGGACAAAAATTTATGAAGCTGTTTTACCTTTTATCCTTAATCAATTGCAAAAACCTAAGGATATCAAAACTCTGGCTGAATCTTTGGGTGTTAGACAAGCACAGTTACAGGATTGGTTAAACAGGGCTGTGAATGAGGAAAAGATAATAAAAATTAAAAGTCCTGCTGTTTATGTAGTTAAACAATCAGTAACTCAACTCTCTTTGTTGTGACACTAGGGCAAATATAAAAACCCCACCCCCAACCCCCTACCCCGCAAGCGGGGAGGGGGCTACGATTTTATACGGTTCATCGGCATATAATACTGTTTCGATAACAACAAATCAAATGTTTTATGTTTTTGAGTCAAACATCTTAGCCCCCTCCCCGCTTGCGGGGTAGGGGGTTGGGGGTGGGGTTTGCTTTTATTCTATGTGTAACTTCTTTAAACGGAGAGGGTGGGATTCGAACCCACGTTGAGATTGCTCCCAAACAGCATTTCCAGTGCTGCGCCTTCAACCACTCGGCCACCTATCCAGGCATTACAAGCTTTTATCTTACAATAAAATTTATTAAACTGCAATAGATTAAAAAAAATTCCATCCAAAAAGCTAAAACCACCATGTCTCGTACATACACAGTAAAAGTTCGCGACCGCGCTAAAGGGGTTGAACACACTTTCCAGGTACCAGAAGACCGTTATATTCTGCATACAGGGGAAAAACAGGGGATAGACCTACCGTTTTCCTGTCGAAACGGAGCTTGTACCACTTGTGCAGTACGAGTAATATCTGGCGAAATTTATCAACCAGAAGCGGTAGGATTATCTTACGATTTGCGCCAACAAGGGTATGCTTTATTGTGTGTGAGCTATGCCCGTTCCGATTTAGAAGTAGAAACCCAAGACGAAGATGAAGTTTATGAACTTCAGTTTGGGCGATATTTCGGGAAAGGTAAAGTTCGAGTTGGTTTACCGTTGGATGAGGATTAAGTGATAAATGGGGAATTGGGAATGGGGAATGGGGAATTGGGGATTAAAAAAGGAAAAAAGACTTTTATCTTATTTCCTTATTTTTATTACCCTTTTTTGTTTAATGGGTTGTCAATCGCAAAAAAAGCCCGTCGAAGAACAACCTTTACAAGTTCAAGTAAAAGTAGCACGGGTGGTAAGTGGGCAAACTTTGGAAGTTTTGGGTATGGGTGACCAACCTAATTTAATTTCCCAGGTGCGTTTAATCGGTATTGATGCACCAGATATACGTCAGCGTCCTTGGGGTGATGGAGCTAGAGAAACCCTCGATAAACTGATTGGTAGCGAACAACAATCCGTAAGATTAGAATTTGACTTGCAACCAAAAGACAAAATCGGACGAAATCTGGCTTACGTTTGGAAAGATGAAGTATTATTAAATGAGCAACTAGTTAAAGATGGACTAGCTCTATTTGCTCCACGGTCACCAAATAATAAATATGATTTACGTCTCGAACGCGCTCAACAATGGTCGAGATTAATGGGACAAGGTATTTGGAATCCAGACAAACCAATGCGCGTTTCTCCAGCAGAATTTCGGCGACAAAATCGTTAAAGTCAAATTAACGTAGTAGACTACAAGCCAGGGAATAAATTCCCTGTCTTAAAGCTAAAGTCCTCTAAAGAGGACTAATAAAAAGCAAAGTTTTTGGAAGTATCTTAAGTTTTATAAAATATCTTTTTTTTAATATATTATTCAGTCCTCTTTTAGAGGACTTCAGCTTTTAGACAGGGAATTTATTCCCTGGCTTGTGGTGCAAATAATACTTAACATTCTCTTTATTAACACCCTCTTAAAGGATAGCATTCCTAGTTAGAATGTCTCCCTAGAGTCAAAACCCCCTCTGGAAAATCAGCTACCAATCTTTTTGTCCGCAACCAATTTACACCTAAAAGAATATCTTCAATTTCATCTCCTCCTAAAATCGGAATTGTAAATTCTTCTCCATCTATAAACACACTACCTTGATAAAGATTAAACTGAGCTAATCCCCGTGCAGTCTTCATTTGTTCCGGCTCATTTATAAGTAGCCACCCTAAACTTTCTGCATCCTGATTATCGATAGCTAACCAATCACTAAAGCCCGTATCGAGAAGCCCATTAACTGGAAGAACATCTCCATCAGCAGCAATTAAGCCCACTTCAAAAATTAACTCTCCTTTATTGTTAAACTCACCTAAAATCATATTCTGCCACAAGCTCCAGTCTCATTTAGACGCATCATGAGACGCATTTTTTCACCAAATTTATCATTAGCCTTTTGTGAAGCAACTGTTTTATCTACATCCATAACGTACTCTCCACTATCTGGCTCAATAATAATAAACCAGTCGTAGTGGTCTTTAATTAATTCATGCTTCACAGAATCAAAAATTACCGTACAACGTTGAGCAAATGCTTCGCTTTCAGCCCTACGACGCGCTTTTTCTTCGGGTGACAATTGGCGTTCTGGAAATACTCTTCCCCGACGTGGTGTCCGATTGGAAGATAGTTGAGTCATATTACACACTCCGATAGTACAAATAATCTTTGAAGCTGATTATAAAGCTAATTAACTGTTTATGAATAAGCACAACGTCGCATCTTAATATAAAGTATCTTGAACAATGTAACGTCTCTTTAGATATAACGTCTCTTTAGATATAACGATTTTCATCACGGTTAATTTGACGGATAATTGATAAATTCCACCGTCAACAGTCAACAGTCAACAGTCAACCAAACCAAACCAATGACAAACCTACAAATATTTTTAGATATCGCCACAGAAGCCGCAATGGCAGCAGGTACAGTTCTACAAGGTTACTTAGGAAAAGTAGAAGACGCAATTACCGAAAAAGGACGACCTGGTGATTTAGTTACTGTCGCAGACAAAGCCTCAGAAACAGTAATTTTAGACATATTACACCGACATTTTCCCGAACATTCAATCCTCGCAGAAGAATCAGGTAAATTAGGAAATCAAGATAATCAATTTCTCTGGGCTATTGACCCATTGGATGGCACAACTAATTTTGCTCATCAGTACCCTTTTTTTGCCGTTTCCATTGGATTACTAATTAACGGTATCCCTGAGGTTGGTGTTATTTACGACCCTTTTCATGATGAATTATTTAGAGCCGCACGAGATTTAGGTGCAACCCGAAACAGACATTCCATAAGAGTTTCCAAAACTTCCGAATTAGAAAAAAGTCTGCTCGTTACTGGTTTCGCTTACGACCGTCGAGAAACAAGTGACAATAACTACGCTGAATTTTGCCATCTGACTCATCTAACTCAAGGAGTAAGGCGTAGTGGTTCAGCTTCTATTGATTTAGCTCATGTTTCCTGTGGACGACTTGACGGTTACTGGGAAAGAGGACTTTCACCTTGGGATATGGCAGCAGGTATAATTTTGCTACAAGAAGCAGGAGGTAAAGTAACAGCTTACGATGGCTCCGCTTTCAAAATGGAAACAGGCAGAATCTTAGCAACCAATGGCCACCTCCACTATAAATTAAGCCACGAATTGCTAGGGGTTAAAAATGGAGGGTTACATATGTAGAGACGTTACATGTAACGTCTCTACAGTAAAATACGTACACACTGAGTTATGACTAATACATTAAAATCTTCATTTTTTGTATGAGGCGAGTAAACTGGTAACACTCTTACAAAAATACTTGGCTTATATACAGCTTTATGTCTATAAAAATAGAACGCGGACTATTTAAATATGATTTCACAGATTACCATGCTGTTTTGGGTGTTTCTGTGGATGCGGATGCAAAAGAAATTCGCAAGTGCTATCTAAAAATAGCTCGTCGCTTGCATCCTGATAGTATGAAAACTGCTAGCGATACCGAAAAAGTCCTAGCTAGTGAGTTACTATCAAAGTTAGCTAACCCAGCTTACGAAAAATTGTCTCAAGACCGGACTCGTGCTGATTATAGTGCAGTGCTATCGCAAATGGGTAAGCGTTTGGTACAAGAATCTGCTTCCATAGAATTTCACTCGGATTTGGCAAGACAGTTAGCTGCGGCTCCAAATGTCGAACATGTTTATAAAACTGAACTAGCTAAAATTGCCGAAACTCAGTACGAATCTTTAGACCAGGTAGTACAAAAGATTTCCCAAATTAGCGAGTTGAATTTGGTTTACTTGATGCGAACTGCAGGCAAAAAATTTGCAGGAGCATCAGCACCACCACCCCCAGCAGCAAAAATTAACAATGGAGCTAGTGCTGCACCCAAAGCAATAAATAAAACACCAGCACCACCTGCTCCAAAAGAAGAATCGGCTGGGTCGCAGTATATACGCCGTGCCCAAGAATTAATGGCAAAGAATCAATTCGCACCAGCTAGGGTGGAATTACAAGATGCTCTCAAGCTTGAACCAAATAATAGTCGATGCCATAGCTTGATTGGAGTGGTCTATTTGAAGCAAAATCTTACCACAAGTGCAAAAGTTCACTTTGACCGTGCCCTGCAACTTGACCCCAAAGACGAAATGGCGTTGGAGGGGAAACGTAAAATAGAACAAATTCTGGGACAAAAACCAGGTGGTTCTAAGGTAACTTCATCCCCAAATTCTGGAAATAGTTCTGGAACTGGGGGTAAGCAACCAAATAAGTCAGCAGGGAGCGGCGGTTTGTTTGGTTTTTTTGGTGGGAAGAAAAAATAAATTATGGTTTATCAACCAGCAGCGGGTGCCAGAGATTTGTTACCTAATGATGTGGCTCAAAAACGCTGGATTGAAGACAGGTTACAGCAGGTGTTTCATCGCTGGGGATATCACCAGATTATTACCCCAACTCTGGAGAGGATGGACACCCTCATGGCTGGGGGTGCTATTGAACGCTCGGTGGTGATTCAACTGCAATCAAGTATGGATGACGAAGAATTGGGGTTGCGTCCTGAACTCACAGCCTCAATTGCTCGTACCGCTGTTTCTCGGATGACGGGTATTAATTATCCTCAACGTTTGTATTACAATGCCAACGTTTTCCAACGAATAAGGGAAAATAGCCAAAATCGCCAGCAAGAATTTTTTCAAGCTGGGGTTGAATTACTTGGTGGTGCTGGATTGCTCGCTGATGCGGAAATTCTGCTTTTACTTGCTGATTGCTTAAAAGGTGTTCGGTTGCAGCCTTGGCATTTAATTTTAGGGGAAGCAGGAATCACTCGCTCCCTTTTTAATGCCTTTCCTGCTCATTTGCAACCCAAAGTTAGAAGCGCGATTGCTCATCTCGACCGTATTAGTATCGATTCTTTGCCCCTAAGCGAAGAATTGCGGGAAAGAGCAAGAATTATGATGGATTTGCGAGGTAAACCAGCACATGTTTTAGAACAAGTTAGTCGTTTGGGCTTAGACATTGGGCAAAAAGAAGCGGTTGATAACCTCAAATCTTTAGTCGAATTGCTGCAATCCCGTGGTGATTTCCCGATTATCCTAGACCTGAGCTTGGTACAAACTTTTGACTATTACACAGGAATCGTGTTTGAAGTAGTTAGCAATGCTTGTAATCAAACAAGAGTTTTAGGAAGAGGAGGTCGTTATGACCAACTTTTAGGACAATATCATCCTCAAAATCATAATATTCCTGGTATCGGATTTGTGCTTTTTGTTGAAGATTTATACCAGGTTTTATTATCTTGTCAGCAATTACCACAATCAACTCCTGCCAGTAACTGGTTAGTTGTACCAGAAACAGCAAGTGTTTACACAATCGCCTTTGCATACGCGCAAAAGCTGAGGGATTCGACCCATTTAGTGCGCGTAGAAATGGATTTAGGAGGAAGAAGTGCTGAAGAAATGAGACAATATGCACACGATAAGGGTATACCTCAAATTGCTTGGATTAAAGCAGATGGTTCCCCCATAATTGAATCTGTAAACTGTTGATGGTTGACTGTTGATGGTTGGCTGTTGACGGTTCACGGAATTGTGGATAAAACTGCTGATTTATTAAAGAGAGGGAATCGCGAATATGGCACACACAATTGTTACCAACACCTGTGAAGGTATTGCGGACTGCGTAGGTGCTTGTCCGGTCGCTTGCATTCATGAAGGTCTAGGTAAAAACGCTAAGGGAACTGATTGGTACTGGATTGACTTTGGAATCTGTATTGATTGTGGTATTTGTATCCAAGTTTGCCCAGTCGAAGGAGCGATAGTGGCTGAAGAACGTCCTGACCTGCAAAAAACGCCGTAATTAGTAGGTTGGGTTGAGGAATAACGGAAACCCAACTCTTTGGTTGCTTGTTGGGTTATCCGAAGCGGACGCTACGCGTTCGCGCAGCGTGCCGCTTCGGCATACGTTCCTCAACCCAACCTACGAAATATTTTGTTAAGTCGTTTATTACTCTTGACCAATAACAAATGACCATTGACTATAAACTATTGACTATTAACTAAATAATTATTGACAAATGGCTATTGATTCTTTATTGTTTGTTGACAATGTTCGCGCTGGGTACATTAAAGACGTAGATATCCTGCAAGGTGTAAATTTCAAAGTTGAAGCAGGAGAATTAGTTGTTGTAATTGGACCCAATGGTGCTGGTAAGTCCACTTTAGCAAAAGCTATTTTTGGTCTTGTAACCCCCCATACAGGTCAAATTATTTTCAAAGGCAAAAATATTGTCGGACTTAAATCCAACGATATCGTTAAGCAAGGGATGTGTTACGTTCCGCAAATTGCGAACGTTTTCCCTTCGTTATCAGTAGAAGAGAACCTAGAAATGGGTGCTTTCGTCCGCAATGTTCCCTTACAACCACTCAAAGACAAAATATTTGGTATGTTCCCCAAACTTCGCGACCGTCGTCGTCAGCGTGCAGGCACTTTGTCTGGTGGAGAGCGTCAGATGTTAGCTATGGGTAAGGCTTTGATGTTAGAACCCAGCTTATTGCTTTTGGATGAACCCTCTGCGGCTTTATCACCGATTTTAGTCACACAAGTATTTGAGCAAATTAAACAAATTAATCAATCAGGCACAGCAATAGTTTTAGTCGAACAAAACGCTCGTAAAGCTTTAGAAATGGCACATCGAGGTTATGTTTTAGTGTCAGGACGCGACGCAATTTCTGGTACAGGTAAAGAATTGCTAAACGACCCTGAAGTCGGTGAATTGTATCTCGGAGCAGGTAAAGCTCATTAACTTACAAAGACTCAATATATTAGCTTTTAATTCATATCTATTGTTTCAAAACAGCTAAATAATCGCAAATTCGTAAATCCAAAACCTGTGTAGAGACGTTACATGTAACGTCTCTACATTATTTTTAATCAAATTTACATTGTCTTTAATCATTTTATTAAATTCAGTAATATCACGTACATAATAATCAGAGAATTAGTGCATAGTATTAGAGTGGGTATTAACCCAGCCGATTATTATGTCAAGAACACACAACAAAAATGACAGATTTTCGAGAACTCAAAGAGTGGGAAAAAGCCCATGAGCTAACGGTTGCAATTTATCAGGTAACGAAAAATTTCCCTGAAGATGAATTGCTAGGGTTAACGCAGCAAATCCGTTTAGCTTGTTCTGCTATACCAATTAAAATTGCCCAAGGGTTCAATCGTGAAGACCTGGACGACCAAATAAATCTTTTGGAATTAGCCCAAGATGCAGCGATTGAAGTGGAGTATTATCTGCTGCTTTGTCATGAGCTAGATATGCTTGATACTTCAGATTATGACCGAATCGTAAGTAAAACTGTCGAAGTTAAAGGCTTGTTGGAAAATTACATTGAGAAGTTGAGCCATAACTTTTGAATGGCTAATTGGTAATTGGTAATGGGTAATTGGTAATGGGTAATAATTTAATTAGCAATTAGCAATTTAAAAATGATTAGGCTAGACCCTAAAAACTTGCAAATCATTAAAACCCAGTCCGAAAGCTCTTACCCTTTGGAATGCTGTGGAATAATGCTGGGCTATCGTATCAAAGCAGAAAAAAATGTGCTGGAGGTTATACCAACAGAAAATGTTTGGGGTTCTGAATCCTCAGATAATTTCGGGGTTAATGATTCTAATTATGGTAAAACCCGTCGATATGCTATCTCACCAAAGGCTATGTTGCAAGCAGAAAAAAAAGCACGGGAAATCAAACTGGAAATCATAGGCATTTATCATTCCCACCCAGACTACCCAGCAACACCTTCGGAATTTGACCGCGAATTTGCTTGGCAAGAATATTCCTACATTATTGTTTCGACGCTTTATGGTAAAGCTGATTGCATTAACAGTTGGTGTTTAGACGATAATCGGCAATTTATTCAAGAAACTATTTTAGTCACAGAAGTTTAACCAAATGAGAATATTTTTAATTTAGCTAAAAAAGCGGGTTTATTTTCCCGCTTTGTCAATTTAATATCTTCCCCCTTTCTGAGTTTTTGCCTTAGGTCGAGTCGATGTATTACCATAAACGGCTTCTCCTAATGTTATCTACTCTTTACCTACACTGTTTCTAGCCAGTCATAAATTTTTTCCAACTGGTCTAGGGTCACAAACCCATACTGCCACAAAATCATTGGTAATGGACCAGGGTTTTGCTGACTATGACGCACCGCAACGTCTATTGAAGCTGAGGAGATTGCCAAATCCTCTTCTAAAAAACGAATCAAACTAGAGTAACTCGATGGTGACATTTTTATCCCACCTCCTTGTGTAAAGTGTATTGTCATATTTTTATCAAGCGATTTTATTAGCAAGTAGCCAGTATTTCATCTGTCACTGTGTCTAACTGTTATAAGTACCTTTTAGGGGTTGATTTTTACGCGAAAGTTTCTGCCCAGAAATAAAAGGGATAAAAATTTTAGCATGATTTGCCTGCTTTAAAATGAAGGCAAGACCAGGGAAAAAGCGAAATTTAGTCAAATTAACTCGACTCTGTTACTAAGCTTGCTTTTTTAACTACAGCTGTGGTAACCAAGATTCCATTGCTTAATAATCTCTTATTGGTGACTTATAACACGTACACCAAAAGAAGGATTTTTACCAAATGCTAAAATTATTACCTTACTTAGGTACAGGCCAATCTCTGGTGTTTAAGCAGTAGACATAATACTAGCCATAAATTTAACCTTTATCTATAGTACGTGATACTTTTTTAGCATTATTTTTAGTATTATTTTTGACTAGTACCTTAATAAAAGTATTTCCGAGGCTTATCTACGTAATTTTTGGGTGTCAACAAAGGAAACTTTGATACTGTCACCTTTCTTTAGCCCTAATTCAGCAGCACGTCCGGCACGTAGCTCAATTACTTGGTCAATAAGCGTATTTGGTCCATAAGTAGGGCAAGGTTCTTTAGCACAGGGAGGTACAGATACCGCAATATATTTAACAACGCCTTTGTGTAAAAAAAGCATATCTAGAGCAACTGGTACATTCTTCATCCAGAAGTTAACTGGTTGAGGTGAAGAAAACTCAAAAAGCATCCCCCGATTGTCTGGTAAAGCGGGTCGATACATTAAACCCATTGCTTGCTGTTGGGGTGTACGTGCCACTTCTAATTCAAGTTTTGTGCCATTAGGAAGAACAGCATAACCAGAAATAGGTAATACTTGACCCTGATTTGTAATTTGTGCCACTGATGTTGAAGCTTCCGAAGTTGTAGTAACCCCAGGAGGTTTAGCTGGTGTTGGAGTCGAACAGCCAAACAGCATAACACCTAAAACGATTGATAGCAAAGTTACTTTAGAAATCATGGGGAGTGGGGAGTGGGGAGTGGGGAGTGGGGAGTGGGGAGTGGGGAATTGCGAATTGATTATTAAGATTCTCTTAGGACATAACCGACACCACGGACGGTTTGAATTAATCGTTTTTTACCCTCTTCTTCAATTTTTAGCCTTAGGTAACGGATATACACTTCTATCACATTTGATTCACCCATGAAGTCGTAACCCCAAACATTTTCCAAAATCTGTTCTCGTGTTAGTACTTCACGGGGATGTTCCATTAAATATTTGAGTAATTCAAATTCCTTCATGGTAAGGTCTATTGCTCGTCCGTTTTGGATAGCGCGACGGGTGGCTATGTCTAAGGCTAAATCACCAAAACGTAGCTGCTCTCCAGTGTCTACATCCGGTTTTAAGTAAAGACGAACCAATTTCAAAAAGTCTTCACAACGGTATGGTTTAAGGAAATAGTCATCTGCTCCAGATTCTAAGCAGGCAACACGGTCATCTACGGCGTCTCGTGCCATTAAAACTAATATAGGAGAGCAAACTCTGGCATTTCTCAGATTTTTGCAAAACGATAGTCCCGATTCTCCTGTGAGCATTCGGTCTACAACTATCAAAGCTGGCTGTTGGTCACGACAATATTGCATTCCTTGGGATGCATCGCGAGCTACAAACGTCTCATAGCCTGCTTCATGCAAGTCTAAACTCATCTGGGAAGCTAAACTTTCGTCGGTTTCAATTACCAAAACACAAGGGGTTTGGGTTAATGTCATATAGTTGTTGACGGTGACGGTTGACTGTTGACGGTTGACGGTTGACGGTTGACAGTTGTTAGTTGCTTATTGGTTATTAATTGTTCCGCTGTTTTTAGGTAGATACTAGCCAGTAACTACTGATTACTGGCAACAAACTTTGGGTTTTCTGACACTGCAAAAATCACCATGTTTTTGCAGGCTTAAGTATCTTTTATAAAAATCGCAGATGCAAAAATCTTAATAACTTATTTATCTTAGCGATGCTTTCTCAACCGTCAACAGTCAACCGTCAACAGTCACCAGTCACCAGTCAACCGTCAACAGTCAACCTTCAAAACTAAGGCAATTCCACCGATGTCGGTTTGGCAATGTGAGGTAATCCCCAGCCTAATTTTTCTCGCAAAATCCGGAAAAATTCTGTCGGTTGTAAGCGAATAAAGTTGGCACTGTATTGCGAACGCTCTACATGTACTCTGTCTTCTGGCATTACATAACAGCCACCATTTCCATCTACCACCATTACTAATCTAGGTGCATTAACTGGGTAAATATTTACTGGAAGGTTATCGGGAAACACTAATGCTCGCGATGCCAAAGAGTGAGGACAAATAGGCACTAATTGCAGCGCTGGTACACCTGGCGTTATTACTGGTCCGCCGGCACTTAATGAATATGCTGTAGACCCTGTTGGTGTCGAAAGTATCACTCCATCAGCAGCAATATCTACCGGAGCATGGCGTCCTACCGCTATTTCAAAATGACACATTGAAGTCAGTGGTTCGCGATGGAGAACCATTTCATTCAAACACAGCGCTTCCCACAGCACAGACTCCTTACGAAAGACTTTTACTGTGAGCATTGCCCTCTGCTCTATTTCATATTCCCCGGCCATTGCCTTTTCGATAGCTTGGGGAAGTTGATTTAAATAAGCTTCTGTCAAAAAGCCCATGTGTCCAGTGTTAACAGCAAGCAAAGGGATACCATGCGGTGCAACTTGTCGCGAAGCTGCTAATACAGTACCGTCTCCCCCCAGAACAATGGCGAATTTCATTTCTGAATCGAAGCCAGGGGGAGTTAAACCTTCAATTGGGGTGTGACATACTGGGCTGTTTGGTGTTGAATAGCCCAACATGCCACCGACACCGCTGGTTAAACAGACAGACCAACCAGCGGCAGTTAACTTTTCTTTTAGTTCGACAGCGACACGACTCGCTATCGGTTTTACGTCGTTGTAAATAATGCCTGCTTTCGGCACACTCAATTATCCAAGTATTGGGGATGCTCAGTATATTTTAATCGTTACACATTTTTGACAACATTACTCTCTAATATTGTTCAATAAAATGTTAACCGCTAACCTTTAACCGTCAACTGTAAACCGTCAACTGTCAACTATTAACTTTTTTGAAGGGAGTCTTTTTCTGTTTTTGTTTTTGCTTTTTGTTTTTGACTTGAGTTTTCTCATAGTCGAGTTCCTTTAACTTCTTCATGATGCGGTTAAAGTACTCTTGTAAATAACTTTCTAAAGTTGTAGTTTCATTTTTGTCAAATCCAAAAATTTCATACGTTTCGTCCATTGAAGCGTCCAGCGCTTTACCACTGGCTATAACTTCTGTAAATGCTAATCTATCAGAAATGTTCCAACCCCATTGAAAGAAGCGCAGCATGTTTCTAACAGCACGAAGTAAGCTAATTGGCATCCGTGTTACCCGTGCTTCTTTGCCTGACAAACGTTCACATAAGTTAATAATTTCTTTTGCATCCCAACCACGGGTTCCAACAACTGGGTAAGTTTGCTTTTCTGTTTGTGGAAGCTTTAAGGCACGGATTGCGAATTTTGCTATATCTTGAGTATCCATATAAGCTATGGGGGAAGACTCTCCAGTCACCCACACAGGCTGTCCTTCCAATACAGGAATACCATACTGTCCGATTAAACCTTGCATGAAACCAGCCAGACGTAAAATAGTATAGTCCAACCCAGACTCTGCCAAAAACGATTCAGTACATCGTTTTATTTCCATCAAAGGCACGTCAGGATGTTGTTCGGTATTTAATATAGAAAAGAAAATATATCGCTTTACACCAGTAGCCACAGCAGCTTGTATCAGGGCAACTTTCCCATCCCAGTCTACTTGTTTGATGCTGAGTGAATCTGTTGCGCGTGCTGTTGCTGCATCAACAATAGCAGTTACACCATCCAGAGCTTGTACAAGCGTCTCAGGATAACACAAATCCGCTTTAACTAACTCCGCACCCCACTCTTTCAAAAATGCCGCTTTTTTGGCACTTCTCACAAGGCAACGCACCTGATACCCCTCATCGATAGCACGACGAGCCACTTGTCTTCCTAGGGTGCCAGTGGCACCGACGATTAATATTTTCATGAGGGTTTTTACAAAACTTAATACTTTATGACAAAAATCTTAACAGAAATACCTAGTGCAAACAAAAGTTTACATTAATTTAATCTTCTTAGATATCCATCTTACAACAAAATGTTACACGTGTAGAGACGTTACATGTAACGTCTCTACATTCAGGTTAAAAAATGTAATTATTTTTGTAGAGACGTGATAAATCACGTCTCATTTACCGCGTCTCATTTACCGCGTCTCGACATTAAGCAATGTATATAGTTTATTCTTCTTCGGCGCCTTGAATTTTGAGTAACGCTGTACCCAGTGCCCAGCCTACGAAAATTAAACCAAAAGACAACAGTGCTGCATTTAAAAGTTCGCCGCTCATTTGTGTAATTCTCCTAAAATACGATGTGTAACCTTATCAAGAAGCGATTTCTGGGCTTCGTCATTCAAAATATGGGATGAGACCCGCGTTAAATATTGTAAACCACTTTGTAAGCAGACAGCCGTCAACCGTCAACAGTCAGCCGTCAACCCTTAACCCTCAATAATCAACCGTCAAGCACAAAATGAAAAATTCAGAAATTCGTCGTCCGCGATTGGTTTTAACCTTGGGAGACCCAGCAGGTATTGGAGCAGAGGTAATTCTAAAAGCTTTAGCTGACCCCGATGTCACTAAAAATAATGATATGACAGTGGTAGGTAATAGGGAATTGCTAGCCAAAATCCATACCCAATTGCTGGAGGCTGGCAAGGTGGAACCGTTGATGCATCCGACGATGCTCAAAATGATTGATGTGCCCCTAGATAAAGATGTTCGAGATGGCATTATTATTGGTAAGGGTAACGCTGCGAGTGGTAAGGCATCTTATGCGTTCATGGAGCGTGCGATTGCTAGCGCTAACCGAGGTGAATTCGATGCAATTGTTACAGCTCCCATAGCAAAATCAGCTTGGAAGATGGCAGGTTATGACTACCCTGGGCAAACAGAGCTTTTAGCCGAAAAGTCAGGTGCTTCTAGGGTCGGAATGTTATTTGTTGGTCGTTCTCCCTACTCCGGTTGGACACTCAGGGCATTGCTAGTAACTACACATATTCCCCTTTGTCAAGTATCTAAGGTATTGACACCAGAATTAATGACCGAAAAACTGGATTTGTTAGTAGAGTGTTTGCGGCAAGATTTTGGTTTAGAAAAAGCCAGAATAGAGATAGCGGGTTTGAATCCTCATAGCGGGGAAGAGGGACAACTAGGAACTGAGGAACAAGATTGGTTGATTTCTTGGTTAGAACAAGAGCGCAAAAAACGTCCTAATTTGCAGCTTTCTGGATTAACTCCTCCAGATACTATGTGGGTGAAACCTGGTCAAGCTTGGTTTGGTAAAATTGAACCATCAAAAGTTGCGGATGCTTATCTTGCGCTTTATCACGACCAAGGACTAATTCCTGTGAAGTTGATGGCATTTGACCGTGCGGTGAATACTTCCATTGGTTTACCGTTTGTGAGGACTTCACCTGACCACGGAACAGCCTTTGATATCGCAGGTCAAGGGATAGCTGATGCTACCAGTATGAAAGCGGCAATAAAATTAGCAGTTGAGTTGGCTAATCAGAGAATTATTGTGAAATCAAGTATTAATAGCTTGATAGTTAATTAAGAAAATAAGCAAAAAAAATACTATATGAACCGCATTTTTACTGAATTGTGAGGTGGTTTACTAAACGTTAATTTTGAAAATTTTCAAGATAAATAAATCACACTTTTTTGAATTATTAAAAAAAACAATCAATTTATAAATTCGCCTCAGGGATGCTACTATTATCCACGGTGCTTTCTGTTCATCAGGAGATAACTATGAGTAACTTACTTCGTAATATTCTAATTGGTGCTGGCGTTGCAACTGTTGGTGCAATTGGAACAAAAGCAGCAGTGGATTATTTTAAGAATCGTGGTGAGGAAGAAGTTGTTCCGGAAGAGCAAGGAGATGCTGAAGTAACTTCTTCCGAAGAAGTAGCTTATGCCACAGTAGAGCCTAACTCTGTTCAAGATTTTTTAGATAGAAGCTTTGGTAATCCAGGTCGTTATGTTCCCAATCGTCCCCCAAAAGTCTTTGACTATCAAGGACAACAATATATGGTGATTTGGGCAGAGGACAGTCAACAAAGCAAAAATCAAATGTTGGCTTTTAAATACGACGAAAGTGGTCAGCGGAAGATGGTTGCCAGTGTGGGATATACGGGAGAAAAAACTGATTATAACCTTAACTTGGATGGTACACCTTTTGCTATTGAAGTCAATGGTCAACGTTTAACATCTGGGCAATCTGTTGCTGAAGGAGCCAGTGATGTGGACTTCGTTTTAGCTTAAAATAAGAATTTTTTAGTTGTGAACTTGACATTTTTTTAAGGTGGCTATTAGACCACCTTTTTTGCATTTTTAGTTACCCAAAATGTAGAGACCGAATTAATTCGGTCTCTACATTTGTTTTTAAACAGCGCAGTTCAATTCCCCTGCTTTCTGGGTAAACCGCACGTTTTCCCTATAATCAACAGGACAATCAATAACAGTAGGAACATCCTGTGCTAAAGCTTCTTTGAGAATAGGAACTAAATCTGTTGCTGACTCAACGCGATAACCTTTTAATCCCATACTTTCGGCAAATTTGACAAAATCTGGATTACCAAAATGTACGAAAGATGATTTACCTTTGCCAAAATGATTTTCCTGTTTCCACTCAATTAAACCGTAGCCACCGTCGTTAAAAATTAAAGTGACGAAGGGTGTACCAACACGCAAAGCTGTTTCTAGTTCTTGGCAATTCATCATAAAACCACCGTCACCAGTTACAGCTATAACTTTACGATTAGGATGTACTAGTTTAGCTGCTAAAGCCCCAGGAATTGCGATACCCATTGCTGCAAAACCATTAGATATTATGCATGTGTTAGGGCTATGACAATGATAATGGCGAGCTATCCACATTTTATGAGCACCAACATCTGATATAACAATATCTTCCGGCCCCATTATTTGACGCAAATCATAAATTACTTTTTGCGGCTTAATGGGAAACCCGTCATCTTTAGCATATATTTCGTTATCAGCACGAATATTAGCCCGTAAACTAATTGCATAAGGATTAGCTTTTCCAGTTCTGTCTGCTACTTTTAATATTTCATCGAGAGAATCGGAAATATCTCCAACTACTTCCACTGTGGGGATATAGCTACTATCTGTTTCTGCTGGATTTGCTCCAACATGCACAATAGGAATTTGCCCATTAGAATTCCATTTCTTAGGGGAAAATTCTATTAAATCATAGCCAATAGCGATTACTAAATCGGTATTATCAAAACCACAATTAATAAAATCACGCTGTTGCAATCCCACAGCCAATAAGGCTAATGGATGGGTATAAGGAATAATCCCTTTACCCATAAAAGTATTTGCAGCAGGAATATTCATTTGAGTTGCAAATTGAGTGACAGCATCACTCGCTTGGGCACGAATTGCTCCATTTCCAACTAAAATAATTGGATTGATTGCCTGAGAAATAGCAGCAGCAGCAGCACGAATGCTTGCAAACGAAGCATAGGTTTTATCAGCTTTTTCTTGACGTAATGGTTTGCCTTCCACAGGCATTGCGGCAATATTTTCTGGTACATCAATATGAACAGAACCAGGTTTTTCGCTTTGAGAAATTTTAAAAGCTTTTCTAACTAATTCAGGTGTGATACTTGGTCGGACAATTTGTTTACTCCATTTTGTCACCGGAGCAAACATTGCCACCAAATCTAAATATTGGTGGGATTCGATATGCATCCTGTCAGTTCCGACCTGTCCAGTTATCGCTACCAAAGGAGCACCATCAAGGTTAGCATCTGCGACCCCGGTCATTAAATTAGTTGCTCCTGGGCCTAAAGTAGAAAGACACACCCCCGCTTTTCCGGTTAAACGTCCGTAAACATCCGCCATAAATGCAGCACCTTGTTCATGACGGGTAGTAATAAATTTTATGGAAGAATTTTTGATTGCTTCCAAAACATGTAGGTTTTCTTCACCAGGGAGTCCAAAAACGTATTCAACTCCTTCGTTTTCCAGGCATTTTACCAATAGTTCTGCGGTATTCATTTTATTTTCCTCAATTTATAAGAGCTAATGGGTAATGGGTAATGGGTAATGGGTAATGGGTAATGGGTAATGGGTAACGGGTAATTCCCAATTCCCAATTCCCAATTCCCAATTACCAATTCCCAATTACCAATTCCCAATTAGCAAAATCACTTAACCCACACTGTTTTAACATTTACAAATTCATGTATGCCCTGAGTACTTAACTCTCGTCCGTATCCAGAACGTTTTATTCCTCCAAAAGGTAATCTAGGGTCTGATTTGACCATATCGTTAATAAATACGGCTCCTGCTTCTATTTCCTCTATTAATCTTTGTTGTTCTTCTGTATTTGTAGTCCAAGCACTCGCACCTAATCCAAAAGGAGTAGAGTTCGCTATTTTAATTGCTACATCAATGTTGGGAACACGAAATAACATCGCTACTGGCCCAAAAAATTCATCTTTGGCAATTGCGCTGTCAGGGGGGATATCTATAATAATTGTTGGCGGATAAAAATTGCCAGGAATGTTGGATAAAGGATGTCCACCCGTGAGAATTTTTCCACCGTTTTGGATACAAGCTTGAACTTGTTGGTCTAAGTCTTTGAGAATATCGGGTGTTGCTAAAGGCCCAATATCTGTTTCTGGGTGCATAGGGTCACCGACTTTTAACGACTGAAATTTTTCTAAAAGTAATTTTTCAAATTCGTCTGCAACTGATTCGGCAACAATAAAACGTTTGGCTGCGATACAAGATTGTCCGTTATTCAGCATTCTGGCTGTTGTCGCTGTAGCAACTGCCGCTTCGATGTTGGCACTTTCTAAGACAATAAACGGGTCGCTACCTCCCAATTCCAAGACGGTTTTTTTAATTTGTTTACCAGCAACACTAGCAAGTGAAGCTCCGGCAAATTCGCTACCAGTTAAAGTCGCAGCTTTTACACGGTCGTCACTCATTACATTCGCTACTTTATTCGCAGGTATTAATAAAGTTTGGAATGCTCCTTGGGGAAAACCAGCGCGTTGAATAACATCTTCGATTGCTAAAGCGCATTGGGGTACATTAGAAGCGTGTTTAAGTAAACCAACATTTCCCGCCATTAAAGTAGGTGCTATAAAACGGAACACTTGCCAAAATGGGAAATTCCACGGCATGACAGCAAGAATTACGCCAATAGGTTGATACTTAACAAAACTTTTATTCGCATCTGTTTGTACGTAATTATCCTTAAGTAAATCAGCCGCATTTTCTGCGTAATAGCGACAAACTAGGGCGCATTTTTCCACTTCAGCAATAGCGCTTTTATAAGTTTTACCCATTTCTAAGGTCATGAGTTTAGCGAACTGCGCTTTATCTTGTAATAAAATATCAGCCGCTGATTGCATCCACCCAGCGCGTTGTGAGAAACTGAGAAAGCGATATTTTTGAAAGCTTTGTTCAGCTAAATCTAGCTTAAGAGCGATTTCTTCATCGTTATGTGGTTCAAAAGTTTTAAGTACTTCACCATTAGCAGGATTAATTGTAGCGATAGCCATTATTTAACCTCTCCTTAAAAAGTTTAAGGTAGTTTCTTGTTTAATACATTGAGCTTGGAAGCTACTATCTTAAGTTTAATCCGCAAAAAAAAATCTTCCAAGAGTGGGGAGTGGGGAGTGGGGAGTGGGGAGTGGGAAGACAGTTCGCAATTCGCAATTCGCAGTTCGCAATTAAATAATTATCTAATTACCAATAATTGCGAATTCCAAATTGCGAATTGCGAATTGTTTTACCTACTCCCTACTCCCCATTAATTTCGTTTGATAAACTTTAACTAATCTAGGAATTCCTTTAAAACGGTAAAGACCCATTTCTTGAAAACAAGAGGGGTCAGAAAGAGTTTTATAAGTGGCTTCACTAATAACACATTCACTGGGAGGACAAATGCTTTCCATCCGAGAAGCCAAGTTTATTGTACCTCCTAAAGCTGTGTAATCGACCCTTTGAAAGCTTCCTACGTCTCCAACTACAGCTTTTCCGCTATTAATTGCAATTCTTAACTGTAATGGTTCTTGCCAAAAGTTATTATCATTAAGTTTTTGTAGGCGATTTAACATTCCTATTGCAGCTGAAACAGCACGGTCAGGATGGTCTGCTTGGGGTTCCGGTGCGCCGAAAAATGCCATAATACAATCACCTATATATTTATCCAAAGTGCCACCAAAACAAAATACTTCTTGTAGCATTTCTTCAAATAATTTATTTAATAATTCTGCTATTTGACTAGGTTTTAATCTTTCTGAAAGAGCAGTGAAACCGACTAAATCGGCAAACAATATACTAATTTCGCTTTCTGTGGGAGGCAAACGACCATCGATTGATGCTCCCATAGCGATTAATTGTTGTACAACTGCGGGAGAGTGATAGCGTTCTAATCTTTGACGAATTACTTCTTCACTTTTTAGTTTTTCTGCTAATAACCAACGTTGTACACTACAAGCAACAATATTAGCGAGAGCCGAGAAAAAACTGAGTTCTTCTTCACCTTGAATTACCCAATGATAAGAAGAAAGTTCTGCGTCAGCATACAAAACACCAACTACTTTATTTTCATCCCATAAAGGTACTCCCATTGCACTACGAATACCTTTAATTAAAATACTGTGCTCACCAAAAAAACGTTCGTCTTTCTGGGCATCAGCAGTTTGAATTGCAACTTTTTCGTCAAATACTCTCTGACAAATACTGCGACTAATCCAACTACCATCAGATGCTAGATTTTTCTGTTGGCTTGCACTTCTAGTGGCAGAATTAATTAGTTCTAACTTTCCCGTACTGCTTACATCAATTAATAATGCTAAGCGGTCAATGCTATCAAGGTAACGAAAAACTACTTGCTGTACTTGAGTAAATATCTCTTGAATAGAGGCTGCACCGGAAAGACTTTTGGCAATATCTACCAAATCTTTTAAACGAGCAATTGTTTTATCCTTATTACTACTGTCCCCGTCTTTATCTTGTGCTTCTATCCATCGTTGTTGTAATTGTTTTACGTTACGAAGGATTGTCCTTTTACCATATGTTTCTTCCTGACTAAACTCAGCGGAATCCTCCTCCGTATTACTTGTTTCTTCTGCTGTTTCTATGGTTAACACGACTACTAAACTAGCATCACCTAACCAAATTACATCTCCGTGACATAGCTCTTGAGGTGCGGTAAGAAGACGCTCATTCACTTGTGTCCCATTTTTACTACCTAAATCTTCAAGCGTCCATGTTCCAGCAGAGTTTTTCGTCAAACGAGCGTGACAACGGGAAACCCCACCAAAGGGCAAGTATAAATCACATTCCGGTAAACGACCGATGGTAAATACATCCTGATGCACCGTTACCGTTTTTTCGGTATCTCCTTCGTTTAGGCGCAGTTTAAGTTCAGTCATGTTTAAGTAGATATATCCATCCTAGAAGCAAAGGCTACGACGGTGCAAACGCCTCCCTTAGTGAGCAATATAGCAAGAGCGAACTGTTGACCTTCTCTTTATGACATTATTGCTTTCATTATGCCAACTTTTACTAATGATTATTACGTATGAAATATGATGGCATTTAAATATCTAAGTAGCAATAAGTGTATGAATATTTACCTATCACTAGGAAGCTTGCGGGTAATGCTTTCAGTGAAAATGCCTTTCTAGAAAGAATTTTTTCTAAAAATCAGTTAAATTTGGTGATTATCTTATTATATTTAATAATCTAATGAAATAACTGGAGTTTTTATCAGGAGGCTGGGAATGAAATAAAAATTAAAGAATTAATATCAAATGATTTATTCTTCACCTCAGGTTGATGAATTCTTTATAATTTCTGAAATAGAATTACATATAAATACAGAATGAAGTGTTGCAGATTTTTGTACCTTCTCGAATGCCTACTGCAGCGGACATCGTGAATAACAGCATTGGTGCGGATTATCAACGGATGTAACGGATGGGTTATCTGTTGGGTTCACAGATGTAGAGACGTTACATGTAACGTCTCTACGTTAGATGGGGTTTTTACCAATTTGGTGGTAATTCTAAGGGTATATTTCCTAATAATCCTTTGCGATAATCTGTTAATAATTTACGCGCAGTTCTTTCCACATCACCCGTGTATTTATGTTCTGCTAAAGCATGTAAATATTCGTCTCCAGCATAGGGTGTGGCGTCAAGCTCATAGCGGGTTTGTAAAGATGTTTTTGGTAAAACTTTGGAATGTACTGCTTCCAGGTAATTTAATAAATCTACAAGTGCTGCTGCTACTAATTGATTGTCGTAAGAAGCTTCACCAATATCATCACAAATTGCTAATTTTAAAGCTGCATCTTGGTCATCTAACTTTAGGGGAATTACACCAGGAGCATCAAGTAATTCTAATTCTTGAGAAATTCTCACCCATCGCAATTGACGTGTAACTCCAGGACGAGCTGCGCTTTCTACTACTCGTTTTTTGAGTACACGGTTAATTAGAGCGGATTTTCCCACATTAGGAAATCCAATAACTACGGCACGCACTGGACGGGGTAGCATCCCGCGACTTTTGCGACGTTCATTAAGTGAAATTCCCGCATCTTGTGCAGCTTTTAAAACGGCGGCGACCCCATCTCCATGCTGAGCATTAGTAAAATAAGGTATTTCCCCTTCTTGTTTAAACCAGTTTGTCCACATTTGTCGGACTTGGGGAGAAATCATATCCAATCGATTTAGTACCAATATTCGTGCTTTATTCCCAACCCATTCTGGAATTTGGGGATGGTTCGTTGCAAGTGGAATTCGTGCATCCCTTACTTCTAGCACTACGTCTACTAACTTGAGTTGCTCTTTAAGGTTTTTTTCCGCTTTGGCTATGTGACCGGGATACCACTGTATTGTATTTAATTTATAGTTTTGATTTAGACCCATTTTTTTGTTGGCTGTTAGCTGTTGACTGTTGACTGCTGACTGTTGACTGTTGACTGTTTATTTTAGTTCGTAATTTTTTTATTGTAAAACTTTACTTTGACTGATGGAAAATTATTCTATTTCCATCAGGGTCATAAGCATAAATTTCTCGACCGTGGGAAGCGGTAGTAATTTCGCTTTGGGTCGGGTAGCCTATAGTGCGAAGGTGGGCTATCGCCTCTTCTAAGTCGCTTACTTCCACACACAAACTAATTTTGTTTTTTGCTGAGTTGCCAAATTCTAATTCATGAGTTATTTTCGGTTTGAAAATGCCTAATTTAACATTCGTAAAATGAAATTCAGCATAAACATTTGGGATATATTGTTGAGGTTTCTGCTCTAATAAGCGAGTATAAAAATCAATCATTATGTCTAAATTAAAAGACGCCATCGTCACAAATACATCACTATATTTAATTGTCATTTGCTGTTTGTTAACTGTTAACTGTTTACTGTTGACTGTTGACTGTTGACTGTTATAACTCCCTACTCCCCACCCCTAAGCAATTGTATAAATGGATGTTTTTTGTGGGAACTTGTACATTTATAATTATTTCTTTATATTTAACTTACTTTTCTTTACATTAAAAGTATGAGACATAAAAATTTTACGAAAAGTAAAGTTTTGCTTATTACATTTGTTTTATTTTGTCAAGGCGCTATAGGTTATTTAGAGCTACATAGTCTTAGCGAAAGGGCAACTGGTCAACCTCTTCCTCTGCCCTTTCTTCCCCAACCTGAGGAAGTAGTGCCAACAGAAATCCCTCAGATGGAATCACAGACGAAACTACAGTCGGTGCTAGATGAAGCAGTGAATAAGCAGCAGTCTCCCGGTGCCGTTTTGTATATTTCTACTCCTGATGGCACTTGGGCAGGTGCTTCGGGTGTGAGCAATTTGGCAAGAAAAACACCAATGAAGCCGACGGATGGCTTTTCTATAGCCAGCACGAGCAAAACTTTTGTGGCGGTAGTAGTCTTACAGTTAGCGGCAGAAGGTAAATTAAATTTGGATAGACCTATTGCCAAATATTTATCTGAGTCTATTTCTTCTTCTATTCCTAACAGTAAAAATATTACAGTACGTCAACTATTAAATCATACCAGCGGTGTCGCAGAATATTTAAATACAGACGCTTTCAAAAAGGCAACTGCTTCTAGGGGTCGTTCCAAACCTTGGACAGCGAAAGAGGCTATTAAGTATATGTACGGTGTTAAGCCAAAAGCTCTACCAGGAGAGCGCTTTGCTTATACCGATACTAATTATATTCTTTTAGAACTAATTGTTGAACAAATTACTAAGGGAACTCTCGCGGAAGCTATACGTAACCGTATTTTAGAACCTTTAAGCTTAAAAAATACTTTTACAGAATTGCACGAACCAACGAAAGGGGATGTTGCTACTGGTTATAGTCGTCCTAATAAAAATGGTAAACGTAACAGCTTTGAAGATGTAAACGATGGAAATGGTTTGGGAGATGGGGGATTAGTTTCTACTGGTGAAGATTTAGGAAAATTTATGCAAGCTTTGTTTGGGGATAAAACTTTACTTCCACCTAATATGATGGCAGAAATGTTGAAGTTTCCAGATAGAGATTATGCTTATGGGTTGGGTGTAGAACGTATTAAAACTCCTTTTGGTATGGCTTTAGGACATAGTGGTATAGCTTATGGTTTTCGTACTCAGATGCTATATTTTCCAAATCAAAAATCTAGTGTGGTTGTTTTAGTTAATGACCAAGGTGTGGATGCTAAGGCGATTACGATGAAGGCTTTGAGTGTTGTTTTTCGGAGTTAGCTTTGGGGGTTACAAATAGATTGAGTTGCCATACACTTTGATTTCATATCTGGCCTTTTGTGGTTTTAAATTTTGGTAATTTCTCTTTAACTAGGGCGTACTATACTAATTAACTATAAACCAAGAATAATTATTTATCCAACTGCAGCAAGATATTAAGCAAATCACCAGCACCTACAACATAAACTCCATTAATATCATTACTGGGAATATTCACACTACCTTTTGTAAAACAAAGTAGTGCTGTCACCCACTCAGCACCTTTTAAATGCTTTACTTCCCTTGCTTGACCTTTGACTTTAGAAATTAAATTCCCTTCTTTAAAATCATAAATATTTTTGCCATACCGTTTTCGCAGACGACCACTTTCATAAACTTTTGTGCCACCATGAGACTTAACATCAATTACATACCAGTTACCTTTAGGAGAAAACAGCACCACATCCGCATCACCCCATCTTTTAATTCTTAGGTTGTACTCAACCTGCCATTTTTTATAACCCAGAGGACGTAATAATTCAGCTACATCAGTTTCGGCTTGAGCACCTCGTTGAGCATCATCGGCTCGTTTCATCAGGTGTTGTCCGTTTCGGTAAAGATAGTACGAAATTCCTAATCCCCCTAGCGAGATTAATATCCCTAGCCCTGAAATACCAGTAACTGTGAGCAACAGCGCCGTCCCCAGAAAAATAGCCCCCGCAAAAACGTAACGTTGTATCGCAGAGTGGTATCGTTTCTTTCCTAGTTTACGGACTTGTTCACCTGGAAGTTTTGTTTTTGGTGTCAATTTTTTTATTAATAATGTTAAATTTACTTATTCGTAAAGTTTACATCTATTAACAGTCTAAAAATCAAGTATGTAAATATACTATTTCGCATAGATATTATTAAATTTTATTAAGTAAATAATTTAGCTTAAAGCCGATAATGCTGGGGTTGATTGCTTTGATAAATATTAATTTTTTATAAACGCTTACAGATAATAACCTTTTCGATTTAGATGTTTTTCGCTTAATTGTTAAAGACATAAAATTAAAAATTATGGCAAGTGTACACATCGCTAAATAGTTGTGTTAGTTTTGACTTATCGTTTTGATTGCCAGACTCAAACTACCTGTATAAGCAGGAGCGGGATTATTTATGGGAGCTTTTATAAGTACCTTTTTTGTTATAGCAATGTTTCTCAGTCTCTCCGGATTAAAATTAGACCGAGAATATCAGCGAGGAGTTATTTTTCGTTTAGGTAGAAGTAGTGGAACAAGAGGTCCAGGAATGTACTGGATATTACCTTTAATTGACCAAAAAACTCAAGTCGATATTCGTACCAAAACTGTGAATATCGAACCTCAAGAAACTATTACAGCCGATAGCGTTACCATTAAAGTCAACGCTGTTTTATATTATCGGATTCTGGACCCATCGAAAGCTATTAATAAAGTAGAAAACTATCAGTTGGCTGTTTACCAAACTGCTTTAACAACTCTACGTAATGTAGTTGGGCAAAACATCTTGGATGACGTTTTACAAAATCGTGACAAAATTAATGTTAAAGTCCAGGAAATCGTAGACGAAATCACCGAATCTTGGGGAATAGTTATCGAACGAGTGGAAATGAAAGATGTAGAAATTCCTTTGGCAATGCAACGAGCTATGGCTAAGGAAGCCGAAGCCATTAGAGAAAAACGCGCTCGTATTATTAAAGCTGCTGCAGAGCAGGAAGCCTCGATTAAACTAGCAGAAGCTTCTCAATTGATTATGGAAAATCCGGTAGCATTAGAGTTACGCCGTTTACAAATGCTAACAGAAGTAGGTGCGGAAAATAACACAACTACTCTTGTCATGATACCTTCTGACTTTATGAACTTAGCAAGAAAAATGTCAGATTCCATTGTCGATACTCCAAAAAAATCTCAGGAATAGGGAGTAGGGAATGGGGAGTAGGGAGTGGGGAATGGGGGGATAAGAAAAAAAAATTAGGTATAAAAATATTTGTATTTTCTATTACAAGTATTGATGAATAATAGTTGTCCAATTAACAGTTATATAGTTAGCAATTACACTTAAATAAATTTAAGTTTATTTTTATAATCTCTAGTAATCAATACCAGGAATAGCTATTCATAAATAAACAGATTAGTTAACCTACCGATAGATAGGTATCTAATAATAGGAGTGCTATCGTAAAGTCATGGTCACGTGCTAAATTTATTGAGGCAAAGTTGCGATGACTACGACCCTTTCAGCACCAAGTTTTATCGAGTCCTTGCTGGGTAAAGAAGCCGAAGATTTACTCACACATAAGGCAAAAGTTTCCAAAAATTTATTACATTTACCTGGCTCAGATTTTATCGATAGAGTCTGGTTAAACAGTGACCGTAACCCACAAGTATTGCGGAGTCTACAAACTCTTTATTCTGCTGGTAGACTAGCAAACACAGGTTATGTTTCTATCTTGCCAGTTGACCAAGGTATCGAACACTCTGCTGGTGCATCTTTTGCACCCAATCCAATTTACTTTGACCCCGAAAATATCGTAAAATTGGCGATTGAAGGGGGATGTAACGCTGTTGCCACCACTTTGGGAGTATTGGGAGCAATTTCTCGTAAATACGCTCACAAAATTCCATTTATTGCCAAGCTCAACCACAACGAATTACTGACGTATCCTAATAAATATGACCAAATCATGTTTGGTGATGTGGAACAAGCTTGGAATTTGGGAGCGGTTGCAGTTGGTGCTACGATTTATTTTGGTTCCGATGAATCTACTCGTCAAATTCAAGAAGTCAGCAAGGTATTTAAACGCGCTCATGAATTGGGTATGGCGACAATTCTTTGGTGTTACTTACGTAATAATGCCTTTAAACAAGATAAAGACTATCACATCTCTACTGACCTGACTGGACAAGCAAATCATCTTGGTGTAACCATCGAAGCCGACATTATTAAGCAAAAACTACCCGAATTTAATGGTGGCTATAAAGCAGTCGCTCAAGCTACGGGTAAAAAATATGGCATGACTAATGAAAGGGTTTACACTGATTTAACTACCGACCACCCAATTGATTTGACCCGCTACCAAGTTTTGAATTGTTATAGCGGACGTGCGGGATTAATAAATTCTGGTGGTGCGGCTGGTAAAACTGACTTTGCCGAGGCAGTACGCACAGCGATAATTAACAAACGCGCTGGAGGTACAGGCTTAATTTCTGGCCGTAAAACATTTCAACGTCCTTTTGAAGAAGGGGTAAAACTTTTCCACCTGATTCAGGACGTGTATTTGTCGGAAGACGTAACTATCGCCTAGCGGATTTCCAACAAAAAATAAATTATTCAAATATTGTGGGGTGGGCATCCTTGCCCGCCCTTGAATTTAAAGACCAGATAATAACCATCAAGTGACAGCAACTAACCAAAAATGAATTATAAAAGCACAAATCTCAATAGGAACTCTGGGATACTCTTAAAGAAGTGAGAACTTGCCAAAAGAATTAACGATGAAACTGGCAGAAAGAGTAAGTCAGGTAACGCCTTCGATAACCTTAGCGATTTCAGCCAAGGCTAAGGCTATGAAAAGTGAAGGAATCGACGTTTGTAGTTTTAGTGCTGGTGAACCGGATTTCGATACACCAGCGCACATTAAAGCAGCAGCCGAAAAGGCTTTAGAAGAAGGTAAAACCAAGTACGGACCCGCTGCTGGTGAGGCACAGCTACGACAGGCTATTGCCAAAAAACTTAGAACCGAAAATCGTTTAGATTACGAACCAGAAAATGTTATCGTCACAAATGGCGGTAAGCATTCTCTGTTTAATTTAATGCTAGCCCTGATTGAACCGGGAGATGAGGTTATTATCCCCGCACCTTACTGGTTGAGCTATCCAGAAATGGTCACTTTAGCAGGAGGAACATCAGTAATTGTTCAGACAGACGAATCAACAAGCTATAAAATAACACCTGAACAGTTAAAGGCAGCAATAACACCCAAAACCAAATTATTTATCATCAACTCACCATCAAATCCTACCGGGATGGTATATACGCCAGCAGAACTAAAAGCTCTGGCGGATATTATTGTTGAAGCCGATATTTTGGTTGTTTCTGACGAAATTTACGAAAAAATTATCTACGACGGGACTAAGCAAGTCAGCATTGGTTCGGTCAGCGATGAAGTTTTCGTCCGCACAATTATTAGCAATGGTTTTGCCAAAGGCTATTCCATGACTGGATGGCGTCTTGGTTATTTAGCTGGACCATTGGATTTAATTAAAGCCACAATCACCATTCAGAGCCATAGTACGTCTAATATATGTACATTTGCTCAATTTGGGGCGGTTGCAGCGCTAGAAGGACCTCAAGACTGTGTAGAAGAAATGCGTCGAGCTTTTGCCAAAAGGCGAGAGGTAATGTATGAAAGACTTAACGCCATTCCCGGATTAAGTTGTCCTAAACCTGATGGCGCATTTTATTTATTACCAGATATCAGCAAAACCGGACTAAAATCTTTAGAATTTTGTGATGCTTTCTTACAAGAACATCAAGTCGCAGTAATTCCCGGTATCGCTTTTGGTTCTGATAACACTATTCGTCTTTCCTATGCTACCGATATGGCAACAATCGAAAAAGGCATGGATAGACTAGAAAAATTTGTCAAGTCGCAGCTGTAAGAGGGAGTGGGGAGTAGGTGGGGATGGGGAGCAGGGAGTAGGGAGTAGGGAGTAGGAAATATTGTTTCAGTTTTGCTTCACTAATACCCATTCCCCATTCCCCATTCCCCACTCCCCACTCCCCACTTAAATCAATCCCATTTCCTGTAACCCCTGACGTAAGCGCTTTGCTTCTTCGGGGTTACTTTTTTCATGTAGGACTATTGCTTTGCCAAAAGCTAATAAACTTTCTTTGACTTGACCTATTTTTACAAGTACAACTCCTAAATTTTGATAAGCTTCTGCGTAATTAGGATTACATTGTATTGCTTTTTTGTAAGAACTAATTGCATCTGTAAATAAATTCATGGCTTTAAAAGTCATACCCAAATTATAATGACCAATAGCAAACTTGGGGTCGATTTTTAAAGTGGTTTCATAGGCAGTTATCGCATTATTAAAATCTCCAGCAGCTTTGAGTAAATTACCTAAATTGTTGTATGCACCTAATTTGAGAATAGGATAAATAGGTAGTTTTATCGCTTGCTGATAATGAAAAATTGCTTGTTTTGATGTTTCTGGACTAATATTTAAACGAGTGTAAGCGATTCCTAAATGATAGTGAAGCTCATATAGTATTTCATAATTTTCCGATACGAAATTCATTCCTCTTTGTAGTAATTCTATTCCTTGAGGGATTTTCCCTATTTCTACATATAATGCTCCTAATTTACTGCAAACATAAGGGTCATTGGGATGGACTACAATAAATTCTTCCATCGCTGCTTGAGCTTTGACAAATTTGTTTTGTTGAGCAATTATATTTGTCTGATAACCCTCATGCAAAATTGCCACGCCTTGTAAATAACCTACCTGCCATTGAGGCTCTTTGCGTAAAATTTCGGATACGCTATCGTCTACCATCGCATGATAAGGACGAGAAAATTTTATATCTGGACGATTCCTAAACAGCCTAGACACTAAGGAGTAAGGGGATTGTGCAGCTCCTACTTCATAACGAACAAGGTTTATAAGTAGGTAATCTTCGTTTTGAATCGCTTCTTTTAACTGAGGTACAATTTGTGGTGTTAAAGTCTCATCGGCATCTAATACTAAAATCCAATCGCCAGCAACATATTTTAATGCCTCATTGCGAGCAGCGCTGAAATCATTGCACCACTCAAAATAATAAACTTTTGCACCAAATTTTTTGGCAATTTCTGGAGTTCGGTCAATTGAACCTGTATCTAATACTATGATTTCATCGACAACCCCCTTTATACTAGTGAGGCATTTAGACAAAGATGCCTCTTCATTTTTTACTATCATGCACAGGCTCAGGTTCATAAAGCACAAGCATCCTTAGTTTCAGCAATAAGTGCTAATCATTCATAATTAACTTTAAGCCAATATGCTAGGTTATGTACTTACTTATTAATTTTCATAACTAAAATCAACTATTCATAAACAAGTATTAAGTTTTGTTATGTAAAGGCATACTTGTATGTTTGTGTAACTTTACGCAATCAATATGTCGCATTACGTTGATTTAAATGAATTTACTTATAAATATTGCATTCATTTTTGCTTATGATACTAATCTACTAAAAGCATATCTACATAGTAAATATCTTTATCAAATCACCTCTGTTGGTAAAATAGCAATAATTGTTAGACGAATTAGCAGTTTACAGAGTTAGATATTTTTTATACATTGCATGAGATTGACATACAAAATACATACTAACTTCACATAAGTAAAATATATTGACGAACTATAGATTCTTAACGATACTTAACATAAGCTAGATGAATAACAGTTCTGAATCGTTGGTATCTGATTTTTCGTTTTACAGGGATTATTCAGAGATAGATATAAGGTTAACTGTATCTAAATATACTGAATTGTATTATGTCTTTTATTGTTGGGGGTGTTGATAATTTTCTTGAAATCATATGCGGGAATTAATTTATATATGAATGTTATCAAAATCACAGATATCTAAGACATGTCCTAAATATCTCTTAGACATATCAATTAGTAGCTCAAATCACAAATTTATCAAAATATAGAATTATAAGTGCTTCCACAAATGAAGAATCTACTTATTTGCTTCAAAATTAAATACATATTAAAAATCATTTATGTCAGGATTTATAGATAATTTAAGAGTCATAAATGTATAATTTACAAGTTTTATACTTAATCAATTTAGAGGGTATATAATTTTGCTGACGCTAGGTAGATAGTACATGAAAAAACTTCCGTAAAGACTCGGATAAATATTCTTAAATAGAGCTATAATTTAACCAAATTATTCGGAACCTTGGGTTAAAGTGATGAAGTATAAAGAGAAAAAGGTATACTAGGAAATAAAGCAATGCCTCTTAAACGAATTATTGACGGCTTAAACGATTTTCACGACAATTATTTTTCATCAAATAGAGAACTATTTGAGCAATTATCACAAGCTCAATCACCTGAGGTCTTGTTTATTACTTGTTCTGACTCACGAATTGACCCATGTTTAATTACCCAGAGTCCACCAGGTGAATTATTTGTTCTTCGCAATATTGGTAATATTATCCCCACTTATGGTACTTTAAATTGTGGTGAAGGTGCAGCAGTAGAGTATGCTGTTGGTGGTTTAGGCATTAAAGATATTATTATTTGCGGTCATTCACATTGTGGTGCAATGCGAGGACTTTTACAAATTGGAAATCTTGCCCAACAGATGCCTTTGGTTTATGATTGGTTACGACATCATGCAGAGTCTACCCGTCGTGTTGTTTTAGATAACTACAGCGGTTACCCACAAGAAAAATTATTAAAAATTGCTATTGAGCAAAACGTATTAACGCAAATAGAAAACTTGGAAACTTATCCTATAATTCGTTCTCGAATGCATAGCGGCAAATTGACTCTTCACGCTTGGATTTATGAAATTGAATCAGGTGCAGTTTTCGTTTACGATGCTAGCAATGGTACATTTAAACTATTAGAAAATCGTTCTTTCCCTGTGCCTAACCCTCTTATTGGTGCTCAATCTGCCTAATTGCTGACTGCTGACTGCTGACTGCTGACTGTTAACTATTAACTGCTAATTGTGAAAATTTGAATAGATTGGAATTATTCTGATACTAATATATTGCCTATCACCACAATAATCATCAAACAGTAATCATCAAACAACAATCAAAAAAATCGTAGCCCCCTCCCCGTTTACGGGGAGTCACCGTTGGGGGTGGGGTTTGATTAGTAGGTACAAGCAAGACTTTTAGTCAAACCCGACGAACCTCAAATCCTTGTAATCCCTCTATTTCCCCGTATTCCACAACCACATCCTTAACCATTGCACCGGGTGGTCCTTGATGACACCAACGAACCATTTCTTTTACAACTTCCTCACTTCCTTCAAAAATTGCTTCTACCCGATTATCTGGGAGATTTCGTACCCAACCACTTAATCCTAAATGCTTAGCAGTCTCAACGTTAGAGTAGCGAAAGCCTACCCCTTGAACTCTTCCGGAAACAAAAACATGAGCACGGATTTGCGATCGCCTTTGAGAATTCTCCATGAACTTGCCCACTTTTAATAGTGAAGTATGTGACATCCTAGCCTAAATTCAACTTTAGTGCATAACGAACAGCTAGTTGCTGTACTCTAACAATATTTGGTGAAAAACTGCTCTGACAAATATAGATAGAGCTAAAATCAAGCCAATCTTTGCTTTTTCACTATTAATGCTGGATTGTGCTTATGTCTAATTTACCACCATTAACCACGGAGACAATTTGGGCGATACTTAATGAGGAAATAGATGATGCAACAGTCAACAATTTAGTTTGGTACTATTTGGGCTACCGTTTTGAAGAATCAAGCAACAAATGGAACAATAGTGCAGTATCACCAGAGTGGAGTTCTGAGTATCCAGAACCACCCGATTTTATTGAAAATCGTCCCCCCACAGTAAAGTTAACTCGTTCTATTCCTCAAGAGTACAAGCAAATACTTAAAGAAAAACTGGGCTTTAAAGGATATAAAATTGGCGAATTTGGCCCGAGACAAACCCGTAGAGCAACAATGGCTAATTGGTTGTTAAGTTACATGGAACAAAACCAATAATCATGTAGAGACGTTACATGTAACGTCTCTATATGTAACGTCTTTATATTAGTCTCTACAAATTCATGTGGAAATAGCGTAATCTAAATTCCAATTCAAATAAATCTGTGACAGAGACTCACCCGCATTCAAAGTTTTTTCTTCCACCAAATTTTGGCGACGAATTTCCACGTTATCACCTTTCCTAATAATAACAGTAGAATCATCAAAAACATCCTGCGTTAGCATCATCTCTGTTGATGTAGGATTATCTAAAACTACCATATTGCTACCACAGTAAAACATTCCATCTTCTTCTAAAATTGATTCATTGTACTCAGCGATTAACAAATCTAGCTTAGGATTACGTAAAAGTCTTTGAACATTACTATTGTAATCCTTATTAAAGATTTTCTCTGAACGGTTAACAAACACACCATCGCGGCAAACAGCACCTATTGTCCAATCAAGATGTTGTGATAAAATGTGTTCAATAATTTCTTGTACTTTTTGTGCAGAAATACGATTAAAAGTGATAATTGGTATTCTGGCATCTTTTTGAGATTTAAAAAATGTTTGCAAAATGAAAGCTGGAACATCAACGCTATCACCGACTGCTGGGTTTAAATGCATATAAATGCCCGGAGCAGCATTAATTTCTAAAATTGCGAAATTTCCTGACTTCCAAGATTTCTCTAAACTTGTAGTAATAATATCAATACCCAAACAAATCAGTTGGAAATGTTGAGCGATATCTTGTGCAAGATTAATATTATCTTGGTGGATAAGATGGGTCGCATTAATACTTTCACCCCCAGCAGAGAGATTAGAAACCTTACGAAGGTAAACCACACGGTCTTCTTTTATGACACTATCCAAAGACAATCCCTGCTCATCTAAATATAATTCCATCTCCTCATCATAAAGGATTTGACTCATTGATGAAGTTGGTGTGTCTAAGCGTTTTACTTTGCGGTTTTCTTCCTTAATTAACTCCTCAATAGTCAAATATCCATCACCAACAACATACGCTGGACGACGCTCAGTTGCAGCAACAAATTTACCATTGACGCATAGCAAGCGAAAATCTTTCCCAGGAATATTTTTCTCTACAATTATCCGTGTTGACTCACCTTCTGGAATAGCATCAACAGCGCGAAGAAAAGCATTTTCCAATTCGGTGGAAGACTGTACATCGGGTGTAACTCCTATTCCTTTATGACCAGAAACAGGTTTAACTGCTACAGGGTAACTAATTTCTCGTGCAAGTGCAAAAGCTTCTCTTTCCGTAGTGACAATATCCCCTTCAGGTACAGGAAAACCTAAAGTTTTCAGAAATATTTTGCAGTCATCTTTACGGGTAGTGAAATCAGAATCCAAATGACTATCACAATTAAATGTTGTTGCAACACCACGAACTTGTTTTTTTCCATACCCGTACTGCATTAACCTTTCTTCCCACAAATAAAAAGCGGGAATCCCTTTATTGTGGGCTGTTTGCAACAAAGCATAAACAGTTGGTCCACCATAGACAGATTGACGAAATTTATTTTGAAGCTCTCTCAACTGTTGCTCGAAATCAATGTCCTGACTTACAGTAATCGCTTCAAACCAATCCCAAACAAAGAAAACAACAGCTTTTGCTGTTGGTGCGTGCAACGATTCAACGGCAATTGTAAAGTAGCGATGAAACTTTGTGACACTCCATTCCTTAAAATATAAACCCATGTCCAGCTTGACTACTTCTGCAACAGTCCGAGCAAATAGATGAGCATGAGATTCATATTTTTCTTCTTGGAGATGTGGGTAGCGTTCGCTAATCACCGAGATATAATCATCGATTGGCAAAAGCTCACGATAATCAGTAAGAGCTAAATTAAATACTAACGCTCTTGTCTTTAGATAGGGGTTAAGACCGATATAATATTTGAAGCCAAAAATATCGAAAACATCTGTATCCCTAGCATTTACGCGGACTGCATCGGTGGTTATTTGTTGAACCATTGATTTTACCCTCGATAGAGACCCTGGAACTGGCGAACAAAAACTACAATGACTTTCTAATACTTAAGCAAGACGCAACTCAGTATCAAAAATTAACATAACATTCTAATTAATAAATTTTCAGCTATCTAAAGGCATAATTATGGTTAACCTCTGGTTATAATTTTTTAATATTAAAATTGTTTTTTTTAATTAATAACTATTATAAGCCATTAACTTTAACTAGCAAAAAATATAACTTAAGAAGGGTGTAATTATCCAGAGAGTTAGTTTATAAATATTAAGTCAACATTCAGGAGACAGCCTATTATGAAAGGCACTGAAGCTGTTTTCAGAAATGAAGTCAGGCATCTTGCGGAAGAAGCATTTCACCGTAAATTAATTTCTGGTTACGGAGATGTTCCGGAGAACAATGAATTTCAAATTGTATTTCAAGGCAAACCGAGGCATTTTACTGTAGAGGAGGCACATTCTTTTTTAGCTGATTTGCTTTTTGGCAGTAACGTTAATTTGATATAACGCTAAGAGAGACGCTATATATTGCGCTAAGAGAGACGCTATATATTGCGTCTCTACAGGAAACATACTTTTTATTAATTGATTGAATACAATCAGAGGTCACTACAATGAGTGAAAATCAAAACAAAAAGCAATTAGTAATTATTGGTGGAGCTGAAGATAAAGAAGGGGATTGCCAAATCCTACGAGAATTTGTACGACGTGCTGGTGGAACTAAAGCAAGAATTGTGGTTATGACCGCAGCAACTGAGCTACCAAGGGAAGTAGGGGAAAATTATATTAGAGTATTTGAGCGTTTTGGAGCGCAAGATGTTCGTATAATTGATACCGAAACTCGCGAAGATGCCTCTTCTTCAACAGCTTTGGAAGCAGTCGCAAAATCAACAGGTATATTTTTTACAGGTGGAGACCAAGCTCGTATTACGAGTATTCTCAAAGATACAGATCTAGATAATGCAATCCATAAGCGATGTGAGGAAGGTATAGTTATCGGAGGTACTAGTGCTGGTGCGGCAGTTATGCCTGATATTATGATTGTTGAAGGTGATTCAGAAACTCATGCTCGTATCGATGTTGTGGATATGGGGCCTGGTATGGGTTTTTTACCGGGAGTGGTGATAGACCAACATTTCTCTCAACGAGGACGTTTAGGACGTTTAATTTCTGCTTTAGTACAACAACCTGCCGTTCTAGGCTTTGGTATTGATGAAAACACAGCAATGGTTGTTACTGGCAATCAATTTGAAGTTTTTGGGGAAGGCTGCGTCACAATTGTTGATGAATCAGAAGTCTTGCATAGCAATATCGATGAGATTTTAAAAGATGAACCGTTGGCTGTTTGTGGTGCAAGATTGCATATTATGCCGCGTGGTTATAAATTTGACTTAAAAAATCGTAAGCCTATTTTGGACAATCGGTCTACCGCAGATGCTCTTGTTCCTGCGGAAGCAAGCGTATAGATTTACTACTGTCTAAATTTTAAATTTTTTCTATAAAGCCAGATTTGTAGAGACAGAATTTATTCTCTCTCTACAAAATTATTTCCTAAATCACCAGCCTAAAATTTCTGTAACTTGGTCTGATAAAGCCATAGGGTCAAAAGGTTTAGCAATCACCCCCTTCACACCCAATTCTAAAAAACGCCGTTTTTCAGCAGGTTGTACTTTCGCTGTTAAAAAAATTACAGGTATTTCACAAGTAAGGTTGTTTGCTTTTAGTTTTTTAAAGGTAGTAACGCCATCCATATCTGGCATCATTACATCTAGCAAAATAGCATTTGGCTTTTCTACTTGTGCTATCACTAGACCCTCTTCACCTGATTCAGCTATTAATACTTGCCACCCCCTTATAGCTTCTAAGGTTAATTGGGCAACTTCGCGAATATCGTCTTCATCATCAATGATGAGAATAGATTTAGTTATCATTCGTGTCACTGTTGACTGTTGACGGTTGACTGTTGAGACCTGGTCTTTGCTTGAAAAGACAGTACTAGGTATTTAGAAGTTTTGTAATTTAAACATGTCTTCTTTTTTCCTTTACTTATCCTTAATTTTTGAATTAATTCACTTAAAATTGCTGGATTTTTTACAGCAGCAATGAGTAATATGCAACTTGCTTGATGATTGCAGTTTTTGGAGATTATAGCAAGAAAATCAGCAAAATAAGTAGGAAGACTACCAGTTATGTATATTAAATCACATGCGAGTATTTATAATTCACAGGTGACAAAATCCTTTTACCTTTTCGCTTCCCCCTTCCACTGTGGTAATATAGTAAGCTGCTGCATAAAAACTAGAACAATCGACGGAATTATGAGCCTGACGCAAGAGAAGAAACAAGAAATCATGTCAAATTACCAAGTCCACGCGACCGATACAGGTTCAGCGGACTTACAAGTTGCCATGCTAACAGAACGTATTAATAGGCTGTCACAACACCTACAAGCAAATAAAAAAGACCACTCTTCTCGACGGGGATTATTAAAGCTTATCGGTCAGCGTAAGCGTCTCTTGGGCTACATCCTAAAAGGAGACCGGGAACGTTATCAAGCTTTAATTGCTCGTCTTGGTATTCGCGGCTAAGGAATTTTACCTATGTCTGCGGAATCAGAAGAAAATCGTCTACCATTTGAACCGTCGAAGAAGCGCAAAAAAGCTTCAAAAGCTTCAAAGCAAACTCAGCAGTCGTCTGTACAGTCCAAAAAAGAATCTGTAGAGAAACCCCAAGGGAGAATGTACACCAAAGAAGAAATGGCAATTCCCAAAGTGGTTAGCCAACGAATGATTCGACGGGTTGCTTTTTTCAGTGGGGTTCCAAGTGCGTTAGGTATTTTAACCTTGGTTTCCGGCTACTTACTGATTTCAGTCGCCAAAGTCGAGCTTCCTCCGCTTCTCATACTATTAGTGAATATGGGATTGTTTGGTTTAGGGGTTATAGGTATTACTTATGGCGTACTTTCTGCTTCTTGGGATGAAGACAGAGTAGGTGGTCTGTTGGGATTTTCAGAGCTTGGTGTCAACTTTGGACGGATGGTTGAAGCATGGCGCGAAACTCGGCAAAAAAACGTTTGAAGAAGGCAGAGGGCAGGAGGCAGAAGGCTTTATGAGCAATTCTTAAGGGGATTCAGACCCCAACCGATTGCAAACACCTTCATCAATTCAAAATGCAAAATGCAAAATTATTTATATTTTCTTCAATTTTGAATTTTGAATTATAAATTTTGAATTGTTACAGGGTATTACTTATTACCTTGTTAGCTTATTAACTTATTCCCACCTTCTGCCCTCTGCCCTCTGCCTTCCCTGTATAATTAGCGCTTATTTGTAGGGATGTGATTTAATGCCGAAACGCTACACAGCATGTTCGTTTATGGATACGCCTTTCTACAAGGTTTTTAACCCAAAATTGTTAAACAGTAATTAATGTTTTCGACGCTCAGTGGCAATTAAAAGAAACCGCTGGGCGTTATTTTTTTGTTTGGAAAATTTTATGATTGTAATTTTATTATAAAAAACAATTAAAATCTTAAAAAAAAGATACGTAAAAATAACTTTCGGTAATTGGGGATTGTGAATTGGTAAGGGTAATTGGGAATTAGTGCTAGACTTTATATTAAATGGTTTATACAAGCTTTTTTAGGATATATATTTATCTCAAGATGCTTGGTAATTAACAGGTAAGAACCTGCAAAGAATAATTAATTTTTGAAAACTTAAGCTACTCAGGGAATTTCGCATGATTGTAGTAATGAAAGTTGGTTCTCCGGAAGCAGAAATTAACAGAATCAACGAGGAACTCACAAGCTGGGGATTAACACCAGAAAAAATCGTTGGCAAACACAAAGTAGTAATTGGTTTAGTCGGGGAAACGGTTAGTTTAGACCCATTGCAAATTCAAGAAGTAAGCCCTTGGATTGAACAAGTTTTACGGGTAGAACAGCCTTACAAACGTGCTAGTCGTCAATACCGTCACGGAGAAGCTTCAGAAATAATAGTTAGTACCCCTGATGGGTCAGTTGTGTTTGGTGAAAACCATCCAATTGTTGTTGTCGCAGGCCCTTGCTCCGTAGAAAACGAAGAAATGATAGTAGAAACAGCAATGCGTGTCAAAGCTGCAGGAGCAAAATTTCTACGTGGGGGTGCATACAAACCTCGTACTTCACCTTACGCTTTTCAAGGACATGGGGAAAGTGCATTAGAACTATTGGTAACAGCTAGAGAAAAAAGCGGACTGGGAATCATTACAGAAGTAATGGACACAGCAGACCTTGATATAATTTCCGAAGTAGCTGATGTAGTTCAGGTTGGTGCAAGGAACATGCAGAATTTTTCCTTGCTGAAAAAAGTCGGAGCGCAACCAAAACCCGTTCTTCTCAAACGCGGTATGTCAGCCACCATCGAAGAATGGTTAATGGCTGCAGAATATGTATTAGCAGCAGGAAATCCTAATGTGATTTTATGCGAACGGGGGATTCGTTCTTTTGACCGTCAATATACCCGTAACTTGTTGGATATATCAGTTGTACCTGTTTTGAGAAATTTAACTCATTTACCAATAATGATAGACCCAAGCCACGGTATTGGTTGGGCAGCTTATGTACCCACAATGGCCAAAGCTTGCATCGCAGTTGGTTGCGATTCTTTAATGATAGAAGTCCATCCTAACCCCAAAAAAGCACTATCGGACGGACCTCAATCACTTACACCAGATGATTTTGACCGTGTGATGAAAGAACTTGCTGTTATCGGTAACGCAGTTAATCGCTGGGAAAAGCAAGCTGTCTTAGCTTGATAACTGTTGACTGTTGACTGTTGACTGATGACTGTTGACTGGTGACTGGTGACTGTTGACTGATGACTGTTGATGGATTTGTAATTTGGGTTTGACTACGGTTATTATGTCAACCGTTAACCGTCAACCGTCAATCGTCAACCGTCAACCGTCAACCGTCAACCCCTAACGTCTTCTACCGCTACCAAAGCCAGTAGAACGACGGGGAGCAGACGAGCGTCCGCTACCAAAACTGGGGTTACGTCGTGGAGAAGGATTACTTCTACCAGACTGTCTCAAAGTGCTGCTTCCGTAGCCAGAACCAGTAGCACGACTACCACCAGTATTTCTCTGAGGTGCGGTACGTACATTTGAATTACCGCTAGGATATGACCTTCTAAGTGAGCCTGTGGTGCGGAAAGCTGTACGATTTCTTACTGCTGCAGGGGGTGCATTATAACGCTGCCTATAGCTTGTTACTGCGTCATTATAACTACGACCATAGCCACCGTAACCAACCATTACATTGCCAGGTTGATACACTGGAGGTACGTAATACTGCGGTCTAAACAATAAGCTACCAATAGCTTGACCAGCTAAAGCACCTGCAAAAGGTGCCCAAAAACCATTTTGGCGTTGGACAACTACCGTTTCCTGTTGTCCGGTTTGAGGATTATTTCTGGTCTCGGTGACGTTGTGAACGTACTCAATTTTAAAGTCTTCCGTTAAGTATAAAGCTGGCTGTCCATTTTCTACTTGTAGATAACTTTTTTCACCCGCTTTAATTTGCTCCTCAGTCAGCCTAGCCATTTGTATATTTTCGGTTCTGAAGGTTGGGGGTGTGGCATTGAGCAAAAACAATGTATATTCCCCACTTCCATCGTCATAGCTAGCTTGTTGCACGGGATACTTACCGTCATTCAATTTGCTAGGTGTGGAAGATACTGGTCTGGCACTATTGGATTGAGGTGTGTTAGAAGCTTGTGGAGTTCCACCACCACAAGCAATCGTTGTGAAAGACAAGGTCAGGGCTAAAAAAACAACTGTAAGTTTACGCAGTATTGTCATGACATCTTGATAAAGTATGTTCTTACTTCGAGCTTAATATATATTCACAAAAATTTTCCATGTAGAGACGCGATTAATCGCGTCTCTACTACGTATTGTAACCTTCCTACCTGTTGTAACGTCTCTACGGTTAGCACGATAGAATAATACGAAAAATTACTACAGAAGTGGGAGGTAAAATTTACAAAGGGATTAATTCTGGGTAGTATTGCAACAATTGGTCATTAGTCAGTTCCTCTCCAAACTGGGCAGGAGAAAATAGTATACGAATTGCTCGTAGCTTATGGCTGTAGTGTAAATTCATTAAAGCCTTTAAAGCTTGTTTCATTGCCTGGATATTTGCCAGGTCTGTTTCTAAATCTACTACTTCTCCTTCAAAGGCAACAACAATCATTACAACTACATTGCGAGTTGCTGGCAAAGATAAAGGTTCTTCCACCCCAGACGGAGAATCATACTCCAAGCCACTACCAAAACGTTGAGCAGAATCGTTAAATAACTCTTGTTCATAGTCTCCTGCTTCACCCTCGTCCCAAAATTCGTCACCTTCATTGGAAGCAGAAACCCAAGATTCATCATAGCGCAGCAGACTCTCGCAAATTTCGACAAGTCCTTCTCCGACAACTTTTAAATCGCCTTCCTCATCAATGGCTTCTCGCGCTGTACGATTTAATAATCCTAAAATTGGCGCAACTTCAGACCCCCCTAAATGTAGCATGATACGACATACTACAAAGCGAGTCCGACCCCTCATTTTATTAAATACATCTCGCATTGTTTTACCTCCGTTGACGGTTGACTGTTGACGGTTGACTGTTGACAAATAATAACTATTCGATATGATGAAACCCTTTGACGAAATCAACAATCACTCCTAAGGAGGGCATTATTAATTTGCCTGAGTCTCCGGAACTATCATAAACGGAGGGTGAAACATCTGAGCGGTTAGCAAAAGGTTTACCAAATTTAGGACTTTCATATAAGGTTAATGTTTGTGCGCTGGAATTTGTTAAGATTGTTTGAGTAGATGCCTTAAAAAAATTAAGTTGTGCAGTTAGTTCTAAAATTTTTTTCATTTGTTTAATTGCTGCTGCATTACCCATTGCTTCTTCTAAAAGATTAGATAGTCGTTTAACTCTTTGGGGTGCTTTGAGAACTCGCGACTCTATATCTTCTCCCCTGAGCATAGCGACTGCGGTACATATATTATTTTGAGTAATTGTGGCGTCTTTAAATGGAAGAATGGTTATATAAGCTGTTGGTAATAAACTGGCGTCGCTATCAACTTTAAAAGTAAATACTGTCCTACGACGTCCAACTTCTATGGTAGGTGGTTGTTTTATTTCCTGATACTGTTGAGCAATTTGATAATATGCACCCGCAATAGCAAAATTTGCTTCATGGTCTAGGGCTGCATCAACAATAATTCTAATGCTAGGAGGTGTTTCGTTAAAAAATTCTTGCGATTCTTCTAAACTAAAATGTTGTAAAATTGTGCGGTCTCCCATTGGACTTAGGTCAACCCATTCACAAATAATTCCGCTAGTTTTTAAGCCAAAGCGGGAAGTTGCGTAGAGTTTTGCTCCGGTTAAAGTCGCTCCGGTTAAGTCAACCCCTACCCACTCTGCTTTTATAAGTTTTGCCTGAGATAAATCCGCATGAACTAAGCTCGCATTGGTTAAATTAGCATTACTCAAATCTGCCCCAACTAAGTTCGCTCCACTTAGTTTTGCTCCGCTTAAGTCAGCCCAACGGAGATTTGCTCCGCTTAAGTCAGCCCAACGGAGATTTGCTCCGCTTAAGTTTGTCCCACTCAGGTTAGCACGACTTAAATTTGCTTGTTTCATTTCCGCTTCCCGACAGTTCGCATTACTCAGGTCGGAACGTGCCATGTCTGTACCTATTAGATGAGCTTGTTCTAAGTTTGCTCCTGTTAGTAATGCACCTCTTAAAATTCCTTCGCTCAAATTTGCTCGTGTAAGGTTTGCTTGACGAAGCGTGGCTTCTCTTAAATCAGCGCTCCTTAAGTTAGCTTCTCTTAAATCAGCACGACTAAAGTTAGCACGAATTAATTCAGCACGAATTAATGATGCTGATTTCATGTGAGCGCGGCTTAAATCTGCTCTAATTAAATTAGCAACGTTAAGGCTGGCGTTATTTAAATTCGCATTTGCTAAATTTGCGCCTCTTAGTCTAGCAACGTTTAACTTAGCGTAGTTTAGATTAGCTCCAGTTAGATTCGCACTACTGAGATTCGCCACACTAAAGTTGGCATAACTAAAATCCGCTTCGCTGAGTTTAACTGCGCTTAGATTTGCTTCCGATAAATCAACTCCGCTAAAGTCTCTAACACCTGTGGCATATTTCTCTAACAATTCCTCTACTGTCATCAATACTACCTCTCTGTCGCTTTGCTCCAAGTTAAAAATGAAAAATTAAAGGTGAAAAGAAATGTTAGAAGCCCCTAATTTTTTTGATGTATAAAAACCAAATTTATCAAAGGAAAAATTCACGATGAATATAGGTATTGTGGGACTCGGCTTAATTGGTGGCTCTTTAGGTTTCGATTTGCGAACCCAGGGACATAAAGTACTGGGAGTTAGCCACCGTGAATCAACTTGCCAAAAGGCGATCGCCCTAGGTAATGTCGATAAGGCGTCTGTAGAAGCAAAAGACCTAGCAGCCGCAGAAGTAGTATTTATTTGTACACCTCTGGCACTTATTGTTCCCACAATTGAAGAGCTAATCGCTCATCTCCCCTCTAATGTTGTTATAACTGATGTCGGTTCAGTGAAAACACCGATTGTTAAAGAAGTTTTGCCTCTTTGGGATAACTTTCTTGGTGGACATCCAATGGCTGGGACTGCTAATAGTGGTATAGAAGCTGCTCAGCGTAATTTATTTGTCGATAGACCTTATGTATTAACACCTGTAAAAAATACACCCAGCAATGCAGTGAAGATGCTAGAGGAAATTATCCAACAACTTGGTGCAAATCTTTACTATTGTTCACCAGAGCAGCACGACCGTGCAGTAAGTTGGATTTCACACTTACCAGTTATGGTGAGTACTTCTTTAATTACTGCTTGTATAAATGAAAATGATAAAGAAGTACTACAGTTGGCGAAAAAACTTGCTAGTTCAGGTTTTAAGGATACTAGCCGTGTCGGAGGTGGAAACCCAGAGCTAGGTATGATGATGGCGAGGTATAATCGAGAAGCTTTGTTAATATCGCTGCAACAGTATCGCCATAGCTTAGACGAGTTGATGGAACAGATTCAGCAAGAAGATTGGAAGAGTTTAGAAGAAAAATTAAAGATAAATCAACAGGTGCGTCCTGATTTTGTTGATGGTTGACTGTTGACTGTTGACTGTTGACGGTTGACTGCGAATTGCGAATTGCGTAAGCGCTCCGCTCCACTGCGTGTTCGCGTAGCGTCCGCTTCGGATACGCGCAGCGTGCCCATAAAGGCATATTGCGAATTGTCCACTCCCCCTTTTTGTCACATTCATGTCATAAGTGATTTTTACATTAGGAGTATACCGATAGAATTATTGTCATAACTAATTATGTTGAATCAACCAGGTGATACAAATAAATCTAATATTTCTTCTATTTCTTCTAAAAACAGCGGTAGTGTCCAACAATCTTGGCGAAAATCAGCTTTTAACTTGTCGCTAGTGTTATTGGGGTCGGGTATGACCTTCGCTGGTGGTTATTTAGCAAATAATTATCAACATGTATCGAAAACAGCGTCGAATTTGGCTTTAACTCCCGTGCAAGCGGCTCCTCCGTTACCAGCCTCAACTGACCCTAATTTTATTACTAGCGTAGTCCAAAGGGAAGGATCTGCTGTGGTAAGAATTGATTCATCTCGCACAGTCAGAACTCGGATGCCTGAAGAATTTAATGACCCTTTCTTCCGTCGCTTCTTTGGCTCTCAAATGCCTTCATCTTCACAAAGACGAGTGGAACGGGGTACTGGTTCTGGATTTATTATTAGTAATGATGGTCGTATTCTTACCAATGCTCACGTAGTTGATGGTGCTGATACAGTAAAGGTAACCCTTAAAGATGGACGCTCTTTTGTTGGTAAAGTGATGGGTAAAGACGAGGTAACTGATGTTGCAGTGGTGAAAATCCAAGCCAATAATTTACCTAGCGTTACCGTGGGTAATTCCGACCAACTTCAACCTGGACAATGGGCAATTGCAATCGGCAACCCCCTTGGTTTAGATAATAGCGTCACCACAGGAATTATTAGCGCTACAGGACGCAGTAGTAATTTAATTGGAGCTGGTGATAAGCGTGTAGACTATATTCAAACGGACGCAGCTATTAATCCCGGTAATTCAGGGGGACCATTGCTAAATGCGCGTGGTGAGGTAATTGGGATGAACACAGCTATTATCCAAGGAGCGCAAGGCTTAGGTTTCGCAATTCCGATTACAACCGCACAGCGTATAGCGAATCAATTAATTGCAACTGGTAAAGTACAACATCCTTATTTAGGTGTTCAAATGATGGGGTTAACACCAGAGTTAAAGGAAAATATCAACTCTGACCCAAATATCGGACTAAATGTAGATGAATCTCAGGGTGTTTTAGTTGTCAAAGTTATGCCTAATTCCCCTGCAGCGTCTTCAGGTTTACGTCCTGGTGATGTAATCCAAAAAATCAATGGACAAACCGTAACTGATGCTAATAGCGTGCAAAAAGTTGTGGAAAATAGCCAAATTGGAACAGATTTACAGTTGCAATTACGCCGCAGTCAACAAAATGTTAACTTAGCTGTGCGTCCTGGTGTTCTCCCAACTCAAGTATCTAACAACAATTAAATTTTAAATTTTAAATTTACGCAATATAGAGACTAAAGATGTTTAGTCTCTACATTCAATTTTGGTTTAAATTTAATAGCTGTGCCAGGAAAACTGTTTTCACCGGAACTGAGATTTTTTGAGTGTGTAGAGCACGTGGAGCGAACAGGTAATACTTAATCCGTGTGAAGTAGTTTTAACTACAATTGAAGCTTGTGATTCATTTTAGAGATGACTGTAAACATCAAGCTTTCAAATGACTAAAAAAGTTACTGATTGGTGGGCAATAAAACTAGTAGTAAGCAAAAGCTTATACCAGAAGCGTAAGAATTCTTGGCTAACTCAAATAGAATGACAGGCTCAAACCAAAGACAGCGAGAATAATTGGAAGCGCTGTACTTAGTTCTAACTTCTTTGACTTGTAGCTTTCCACACAAGACATTGGAATTACTACTGGCCAAAATAGAGTTGTAATAACAAACATCACGAAAGATAAAAATATATCTTCCGGAGAATTACTCTTATGACGTAGGCAGAATCTTAGCCAGTTGAGGAAAAAATAGCCCGTCATCAGCATGTAAGAAATACTTAAAGATAATAGTATTTTGTCCATGATATGCCGTATTTACCAAAGTTTGATTAAATTAGCCAAAATGGCAAAATTGTGCGTAATTTCACAATTTTATCAGCCGTAGTTAAATTTGAAAATTGCGTTTTTTATCTATAAATAGCTTTAGCCTCCATTATTAAATTCACATTAATACTAGTAAAAATATTGCTACCTAGTAATCGGTGTGGGCACTGATTTTACATCCACATTTACGCACTGGGAGTTTTACGGGTATAGCAAAGTGTTTCTACTATCTTATAGTCCAATAATACATATCTTGGTTCTGGAAAATCTACATAGAAATAATAACCCTAAGAGAATTTACTCATTTTTGACCGAGACACGCTTTGGTTTACTGCGATTATAAAGCTAGTTTGAAGCTAAATGCTAAAAATTTAAGTTTCGGTTAATTTATTTAGCTTCTATCAGAAAATTATTGAAAAATCTCCTGTATGCAATATAATAGCAACACATATTATATAAATTCTCCCAAATTTAATTGGTTTGGGTTGATTATGATGTTCAATTTCACAATATAGTTATCCATAACTTTATTGTATTTTTTGTGTATTCAAAGTAAAATGTGTCAATGTGAATATTTCACCAAGAGTCACATGGTGAAAGTTATATTTCATTAATTTTTCATAAAGTCTAATTTAATTAATACAGTTGTGTCAAGACTCTGGCTCAGTAGAGAAACTAAGTAGAGAGCAATTAATACACATTTAGAAGTATCAAGCCACTAAATATTGCAGCGGTCATCAGTCAGGAGAATGGTCGTTGGGGAACAAATAGGCAATTGCTGCCCAACCAGAAAAAGTTAGTAAGCTAACCAAGCAAGCGGCGGTAAAAAAAGTGGGCATAAGTAAATTTCAATGTTAATTTATTACAAATATTGTGATATGTGGTCTGCTAAGCAATATGCTACGCAACTAGTTACTTTAAAACTAGCAAGCTAATATGACGCAGCTATGGCTAAACTGTGTCAAAAAGTAGTCAGACGGCTGATGGCAGTGAGGTTTGAGAAAAAATAATTAAGCTAAACGGAGCCAGAAACGAAAGGTACTACCAGAACCATTATCACTTTCGACTTCTATTTGACCACCTTGGAGTTCAACTAGACGATGGGTTATGGATAAGCCAATACCACTTCCTCCAGAATGTCTATTACGAGATTTGTCAGCACGCCAAAAGCGTTCAAAGACATGGGGTAAATCTTCAGGAGTAATACCAATACCAGTATCAGTAACGGCAATCCAAAGTTTTGAGTCTTCAGTCCAAACGTTGATAGTAATAAAACCAGATGAAGTATAACGCAGCGCATTACCCAAAAGGTTAACTAATATTTGTTCTGTACGGTCAATATCCGCTAAAACGAGGGGTAATTGGTAAGGAGATTGCAAACGCAGAACTGGGTCGTTATCTAAGATTTGGTCGGCAAATTTTTGTACTAATGAATCTAACAAAGGACGCAGATTTACTGGTTGGATATTAATCGGTAAATAACCAGTCTCAGCTTTGGAAAGTTCTTGTAAATCGTTGACTAATCTTTCTAAACGCTTAGTGTCTCTTATAAGTTGCTGATAAATCTCTGGAGAAGTTTCAATTGTACCGTCAGCGATAGCCTCTAAATAACCGCGCACAACAGTCAAGGGTGTGCGTAACTCATGAGTCATATCCCCAATTAGTTCTCGACGACGTGCCTCAACCCCTTCTAAACTAGCCGCCATATGATTAAAACTAGCACCGAGACGGTTTAATTCCGGAATATCGCTTTTAGGAAGCCGCGCACTTAACTTACCACGGGCAAACTGTTGTGTAATATTTTCCATTTCGGCTAAGCGCTGCATAATTCGCTGAGAAACCCAGTAACTCAACCCCCCAGCAGCACTTGCACCAACCAAAACAGACCAATATGTGCTGCGTCTCCATGCTATTTCAAATCCTTCCAACAATTCGATTCGCACATCATTCAAATCTAGCCCTTGGTTTTCTAACTCGTCTAAATGTCGTCCAAAAAAATGAGGAGAAGAAAATTTACCAATAATAACTAAACTAAGAATCCCCACAACCATAACCACGAGGTGGGAGAAAAATAAACGGCTACGCAAACCCATTTTCATAGTATTTAGGATTTCTCTGGTATGGAGTTAGGGGTGCGGCGTTAAAAAAAAATTTACTACCCCACGTAGAGACGTTACATGTAACGTCTCTACATTATTATTACCCCACGTAGAGACGTTACATGTAACGTCTCTACATTATTATCAAAACTAACTGGGTGAGTCTTCAAATTTGTATCCCACCCCAACTACAGTTTTAATAAAGTTTGGATTTGCTGGGTCTGCTTCAACTTTTTTTCGTAATCGCGCTACGTGAGTATCTACCACTCGCTCGTCGCCAAAAAAATTATCACCCCAAAGTTTGTCTATTAATTGAGTACGGTTCCAAACTCGACCGGGATTACTGATAAAAGTACTTAATAAATTAAACTCTAGAGTGGTTAAATCTAAAATTTTTGCTTCCATTGAATCTATTTGAAGACTGGCTGTGCGCTGCTCCACATCCAAAATAAAATGCTGAGTACGGTAAACAGAATTTTGTCCTCCTTGACGCAGGCTACGGCGTAAAAGTGCTCGTACCCTAGCAACTAATTCCCTAGGGCTAAAGGGTTTAGTCATGTAATCGTCAGCACCAGTTGATAAACCAATCACCCGGTCGATTTCTTCACCTTTTGCTGTCAGCATCATTATATAAGGGTCTTTAGCTCCAGATTTTTGACGTATTCTGGCACAAACTTCCAAGCCATCTAAGCCAGGAAGCATTAAATCCAAAATAATTAAATCTGGAGGTTGTTCCTGAAACAGCCTCAAAGCATTTACGCCATCCCGGCTAACGCGACAGGAAAATCCTTCCTTTTCTAAAGTCAGTTGAATTAACTGACCAATTTCCGGCTCATCATCAACAATTAGAATATCCATTATCGAGTCAAATCTCCCGAAGCGAGCAAAATGCTGCTGTTCCATATGCTCTTTCTGGTTTGACATTGTACTCTACAATTGCTTGGCTGATGCAAAGAAAAATTTATCCTGACCATTCGGCGGATAATAACTTATTAACTATTAAGTGAGATGGCAAAACAAGAAGTCTTGATATTTGCCCACTACCCACTCCCCACTCCCCAATCCCCACTCCCCACTCCCTCAATTCTCGGTAGAATGAGCATCTTTTTGAATGTCATTTTTAATTAGTTCGAGGTCAATAAAGCAATCAGCGACATCAATTAAACTATCACTAGCCATAGTTCGCAAGCTAACGATTTCAATGCGTACACCTTGGTAACTAACTGCATTTACAGCGTAAGCTAAATCTCCGTCCCCGCTAACTAAAATAGCAGTATCATAATAGGGAGCTAAAGTAATTAAATCGACAGCTATTTCAACATCCAACTTGGCACTTTTTGAACCATCAGGAAGTAACATTAAATCTTTGGTTACAACACGATAACCGTGTCGTCGCATCCATAGTAAAAAGCCTTGCTGCTTGTCATTAGCGCGGTCTATACCTGTATAAAAGAATGCACGCAATAATCTAGAACTTTGAGTCAAACGACACAGCAACCTAGCATAATCAATTTCAATATTTAATTGTAAAGCTGCATGAAAGAGGTTGGAGCCATCAATAAAAATTGCAACTCTACCCCGATTAGCGAGGGAGTCGTCAAATAGTGTACTATCGTCGGAAAAATTATTTTGCATGTTAATTTTTTCACTGTCAACATGAGTTTCTATCAGGCATTTTTCCTGCTGCTCATGCTGAACGTCTTTGAGGATTTTGTATTGGCCGTTGTCTTTGGTAAAATTAGAATTGCTCATCTAGGTCTATGGGTTAGGTACTTCAAAATTTGACAAATGGAACTAAACCGACAAAAGTTGGTATTAGTTTTTACCAGACATGCAATATCATTTTCTGGTCGATATACCCGGACGCATCGCTTCACGTCCCAACATAAACATCCCCGCGACACCCAAGCATACAAACCAAATGTATTGATACCAGTATTTGTGAATTTGTGCAACAGGACTTAACCCCGGATCTAAAGTGTTTAAGTACAGCAGTAGCACAATAGTCATCAAACTAGAAAATCCAATAAAACTTAAACCTACCTGAATTCGGGCTGTTTGAAGCTCCAAGTCGCTGATAGCGTTCAGGTCTATTTCAGAAAGTATTTGCCAAGATTCCTCCGCAACAGAGGAAGCTACTTGCAACTGATTACTTAATTTTATAGGTAAAATAGGCACCAGCGTTGCTACGGTTGGGCGACGGAGCAAAGCTTCTGTATTTCTAAGAATTTCTAAAGGCTTACGAGCAGTACTAAGTTCTCCTATTTGGAGGTTGTCTGTAGCAGTTTGAACCTTTGACTCCCGTTCCCAATCCATAATATGCCCTTTTTGTTACATTGTAATTTATTTAAAAAAGAAGCAAGAAGCAATTCGCAATTCTTTCATCCCCCACTCCCCACTCCCCAATCCCCAATCCCCAATCCCCACTCCCAACTCCCCAATTCCCACTCCCCACTCCCCACTCCCTTAATTTTATGATGCAGCCTTTTGAAGTTGCTCTAATCTTGCGAGAACTTCCTGACTATGGATGTTAGGATTTACTTTCACAAAATTGTCACGTAAGATACCTTTGGGGTCAATGATAAAGGTGTGACGCATTGATAGATAACCTAGCCAAGAGCCATAAGCTTTGCTTACAGCACCATCTGTATCTGCCAACAAAGGAAACTTTAATCCTTCAGAGTCACAAAATTCGGCATGAGAATCTATATCATCTGCGCTTACTCCTATAATGGCAGAATTTTTTTCTATATATTTGGGTAAGTCTTGCTGAAAACGACGCGCTTCGATAGTGCAACCGGAAGTAAAATCTTTCGGATAAAAATAAAGCACTACCCATTTACCACTCAAGTCTTTCAGAGAAATTTTTCCATCCCCTGTGTTTGTGGGCAGAGTAAAATCTGGAGATGGTTGGTTGATTGGGGGTAACTTACCACCCAAAGCTTTTGCGGACGGTGCAAAATTTAACCAACTTAGCAGGGTAAAGCTAGCAGCAATCAATAAATTTAAAAAGTTTCGACGAGATAACATTGTGCGAAGTGATAATTACAACTTTACACAAGTTTACAATCAACAGGGAAAGTCGCACATTTTAGATTTTAGATTTTGGATTTTGGATTTTGTTAAACCACAGACTCAATATACTGACTTTCCATAAGAAAAGCCCCTTGAGCAAAGCGAACACCCCAGTATCCGCCTGGACGGCGGTCTAATACAATACCTTCATTACCAAGCTGAATTACATCAGAAGGACGCAACATAGGCATTGTATCAGCTGTTTTTACGTAAGGTGGTAACGCTATAACGCGAATTTTGCTTCCAATAGCGAATTCTTTAGACATTTTGGGTAAATGTTGGCTGTTGAGTGTTGACGGGTGACGGGTGACGCTCAGGTGAGAACTATATATATTTAAATATAAAAAATAAGGTGGGTAATTTAAATTTAGCCCACCTTAATACTATTTAAGCGAAATAATGCAGTACTTAATTACTAGCGTTGCTGCTGTAAAGAACGTTGAACCATTTGTTTGCGAATTTGTTCTAGTTGCTGCTTTTGTGCTGGAGTTAACTGTGCTTCGATTTGCGCTTGCGAAGATTGCATGACCTCACGGATTTGTTTCTGCTGGTCTGGGGTAAACTTCACGCTAGCAAACACTTGCTGTGGACTCTGCCCTGCTTCTAAGCCTGCTTTAACCTGTCTGCGCTGTTGCTCTGTAAATATTTTCTCAATTTTCTGGCGAGCATTAGTGCGGATTTCCTCAATTTTATCTCGCTGTGGTTTAGACAGCTGAATACCTTGGGATTGAGGGTTTGGTTGATTTCTTGGAGCTGGAGCAGGTTTTGGGTTTTGAGCAATTACCAAAGGCTTATTGGCAACTGTTTGGGCATTAACAGAGGAACCAGCAGCGGTTAACGCAAGAGCGATGCTACCGACGATGAGTGACAAGTTTTTAAGTTTCATGGATGAGCTAAAAAATTCTCCCTTCAAATCTCACCATTATAAAAACTCATTGTGATTTATGCTGGTGTGTTAAGTAAATTATTCTGGGATACATTTTTATCAAAAATTGTTAAAAACTCCGTGTTATCTGGGTTTCATATTGAATTTCTGGTGACTATCCGTAAACCAAACTGTAGGAAAAAAAATTTTTGTGCGTAAGTTCCCGTAAGCGAAAATGGCAATTATTAAGATTTCGTAAATATTTTATCTCAAAAATTTAGCACCACGTGTAAAGACGCGACATGTAAAGACGTGACATGTCACGTCTCTACACTGTTTACGTGATTATCTAGCTATTGGTTTGCGGACGACGAGAGCGGCCATCTTGCTTCATTTGTCGCAATTGTTCTTTTTGCTCGTCCGTCAGGACTGCTTCCATTTTTTCTTTTGATGACCGCATAATTTCGCGGACTTGTGTTCTTTGTTCGTCGCTAAGATTTAAATTACGAAGACCATTCTTTGGTTTATCTCCACCATTGTTGTTCCATGCTGTTTGAGCTTGTTGTCTTTGTTCTGGGGTTAAAATCCCTTCAATCTGGGAACGAGTTTCGCGCTTAATTGCCTCGATTTGTGTTCTTTGTTCCTGGGTAAGGTTCAGACGCTCCCATTTATTATTGTTTTGTCTGTTTTGTGCGTTTTGTGCAACAATTAAAGGTCTTTGAGCAGTAATTTCTGCTTGTACCGCTGAGGTAGCAGCAGTTAGACTGATAACTATAGCACCAACGATGAGAGGTAGTTTTTGAACTTTCATGGTCTAGCTCGCAGAGTCTTTGTTGTTTACCCTCCCATCATAAAAAAACAAACTCCTCTGCGACATGAGGAGAAAGTCACGTAATATGACTAAATTTATCTGAAGAAAGTCATGTGACTAAAGTCATGGGTCATTTGTGACTAATTAAACTAGCTGTTCTGATAATTTAGGAGCTAAGAGTTTGGAGTTAAGAGTTTGGATTTATAATTGAGAATATAATATGAGTCGTTCTATTGAATTTAAAAATCATCCATTTCGCTTTCTACTTTATTTAGAGTGGACTTTATTAGCCACTACGATTTTATTTTCACTGTTTGGACACCAATTTCAAAGAATTACTAGATTTCCAGAAGTTACAATTACTACTCTAATCATCTACGGTTTGATGGGTTTAAGATTACCAACTGGTAATTTATCAGATAAAATATTTTACACATTTATACAAGTTATTTTAATTGTCATTACTGGTATATTTGGAGGGAAAACAGCTAGGTTATTTCCCTTTCTTAACTTAATTTTAGTTACTCGTAGCTGCTTAATATTTAAATTACCTGGTAGAATATTTGTTACTTTATTTTCCTTTATTTTATTCCTAGTTACTTTAAGATTACGCTTTTATCGTTTTCCAACATCACCAGTATGGCAAGATAAATTTAGAATTTTAAATTTAAACTTGTCGTTGACTTTTGGATTAACTTTATTATTTGTACTACTTTTAATGAATGCTATTTTATTAGAAAGGGAAAGTCGTGAAAAACTAGCGGTGGCACATCAAAAACTTAAAGAATATGCTTTAAAAGTTGAAAATCAAGCGACTTTAGAGGAACGTAACCGTATTGCTCGCGAAATTCACGATTCTTTAGGGCATTCTTTAACTGCTTTAAATTTACAATTAGAAACTGCGTTAAAATTATGGCAATCAAATCCCAATCGGGCTTATACTTTTTTAGCAAAGGCAAAAGAACTAGGCTCAATGTCACTCCAAGATGTGCGTCAATCTGTATCTGCAATGCGTTCCAATCCTTTACAAGAGCAATCATTAGAGTCAGCAATTTTGGGATTGGCTGAAAATGTACAACGTGCAACAGGAGTATCACCAATTTGTCAAATAAATTTACTTCATACAATTCCTTCAGAAATTAGTGTCGCAGTATATCGAATTGTACAAGAATCATTGACTAATATTTGTCGATATGCACAAGCAACAGAAGTTAAACTAGAAATTTTCACTATAGAGACAGGATTAATTTTGATAATTCAAGATAATGGTGTTGGTTTTGATTTAAATCAAAATACTACTGGCTTTGGTTTACAAAGTATGCGCGACCGAACTATATCTCTTGGTGGTGAACTAAAAATCGAAACTTCTCCTAGGCAGGGTTGTACAATTGTAGCGAATATACCCTTTCCGGGTTTAAATATGACCGATGACCAATGACCAGTTAATAAAATGATTAAAGTTTTACTTGTAGATGACCAAAGTTTAATTCGCCAAGGTTTAAAAGCTTTATTAGAATTAGAACCAGATTTAGAAATTATTGGAGAGTGCGAAAATGGACAAGTTGCCATTAATTTAGCGTCAACACTACAGCCAGATGTAATATTAATGGATGTGAGAATGCCTATAATGGATGGAGTCGCTGCAACAGAAGAAATTCATCAACGGTTTCCCGAAATTAAAATTTTGGTTTTAACAACTTTTGATGATAATGAATATGTGAGTGCTGCATTACAATATGGTGCGATGGGTTATTTACTTAAAGATACTCCTTCAGAAGAATTAGCCGTTGCTATTCGTGCTGTCCACAAAGGGTATACTCAATTGGGTCCTGGTATAGTTAAAAAACTTTTGATTCAATTTCCCCCAACTATACAAAATCCTAAACCTGAGCCACCGACAATTTTAGCGGAACTCACCCCCAGAGAAAAGGATGTTTTACGGCTTATCGCAACAGGTGCAAGTAATCGAGAAATATCACAAAAATTATTTATTTCTGAAGGGACAGTCAAAAATCATGTCACCAGTATTTTGAACAGATTAAATTTACGCGACCGGACTCAAGCCGCAATTTTTGTGAATTCATATTTGCCGCATTTGGAAGAAAGTTGATTACAAAAAAAGAACCCCACCCCCAACGGTGACTCCCCCTAGGGGGCTACGGTGTACACACAAGTCTAAGAAAATCCTGAACGGTCATTTCGTGGAACTTTAGGACTATTTCGAGACTTGTGTGTACACGGTAGCCTAGGGAGAGGGGGCTACGATAAATAAGATTATTATGTGTTAAATAAATCCAAACACTCTCTACGTAAAATACCTCTTGTTACTTTAATATTTCTAAAACTTTTGGAAATAATTTCTTCGCAAGAAATATTTATTTGCGATTGATTAGTGTCTATTAAATCTTGAATCGACGCACCATAAACAATTTCTGAAATACCTGTCCAAACACAAGCCGCAGCACACATTGGACAAGGCTCACCAGTAGTATATATGCTATAACCGTCCAGTGAAGGTTTTTTTAATTTAGCGGTTAGAATGCGAATAGCATTAATTTCTGCATGGGCAGATGGGTCACTATTTTGTTTTACTGTATTATGAGCTACTGCAACAACTTTGTTATCTTTGACAATTACAGCACCGTAAGGAGCATCTCCTTTTTTGGCTTCTGACAAAGCTAATTGCATGAAATATTCTGGATTATATTCTGAATTATTATCTAAGTTCATGTTGTCTGATTAAAAATCTATCAAGGATGTCCTCCCAGAATATCGTATTCCCTGTCGCATTAATACGAATTCAATATTTTTTATGTATAACCTAGTTCTTGTCCGCGAAAAAACAGCTTTTTACTTAAAAGACCTGGAAACTCCAGCAGGGAAAGCAATTAACTTGTCGATTGCGGGGTTGATTTTGCTGTCATCAGGAATTTTTGTGGCAGAAACTTATACTATACCTGAGGAGATTCGGTTAATTTTTAAGACTGTAGATACTACGATTGTCATAATTTTTGCTATCGAATATTTGATTCGCTTATGGAGCGCAGAAAATCAACTTAAGTACATTTTTAGTTTTTACGGTTTAATTGATTTAATGGCAATCATACCCTTCTTTATGGGAGCCGTCGATATTAGCTTTATCCGCTTATTAAGATGGTTTAGAATTTTAAGGCTAATTAGATTTATTGATAATAAATCAGTATTCTTCGGTAAAATACCTTCAGAAGATGGTGTAATATTTATCAGAATATTATTGACTCTATTTACAATTATTTTTGTTTTTACTGGATTAATTTACCAAGTTGAACATCCAGCTAACCCAAAAGTTTTTCGGACTTTCTTAGACGCTTTTTATTTTTCTATCGTTACCATGACCACTGTGGGTTTTGGGGACGTGATTCCGGTTTCTCAGCTTGGTCGTTTATTAACAGTACTAATGATTTTAACAGGTATTGCTCTAATCCCTTGGCAAGTAGGTGATTTGATTAAACGTCTGGTTAAAACTGCTAATCAGGTAGAAATTACCTGTCAGGGCTGTGGCTGGTCTTTTCATGATGCGGATGCTAAGTTCTGTAAAAAGTGTGGGACTAACTTGTCTGCTGCAAGGGGAGAAAGCGATTTACTAAAATATGAATTAAATTAGCTGCCAAGTGACGATTTGTGTGGTAGTAGCAAAAAAAATTGCAAATCTGCTGCATACTATTTTATGCTGTACATGTAATCATAATATTCAGGGAGCTTCTTTTGTGGGGGCAACGTACCAGCGAACCGTCAAGTTTTATACGGATAGTCGCGGAAAAGAGCCTTTCACTGCATGGCTAGAAAATTTGGGCGATGTCAAAGCGACACAACGCATTCAAGCTAGGCTTTTTCGTGTGGAGCAGGGAAATTACGGCGATTTTAAAGCCTTAGATGACGGGGTCTTTGAGCTTCGCTGCAATTTTGGTCCAGGATACCGAATTTATTTTGGGGAGGATGGTAAAACCATAGTTGTTATCCTTTTCGGTGGCGACAAAAGTACCCAGTCAAAGGATATCGAGACAGCCAAGGCTTATTGGCAGGATTATCTACGCCAGCAAGAGGAATTAAACCGTAAAAAGCAAGAAAAGGAAACTAGCGAGGCAGAAGATGAGGACTCTTGAGGAGTATACAAAGGAACGTCTAAAGCTTCATCCTGAAGAAATTGAAAGTTTCATTCAGGTGATGTTTGAGGAATATGCCAAAGATAAGGATGCGGGGGCGTTGCTTTCTGCTTTACGCATTGTGGCGCAGGTGCAAGGAGTAGGCAAGTTAGCTCAAGATGCCGGAATCACTCGAAACGGCTTACAGAAAGCCCTTTCAGAGAAAGGCAACCCACGTCTTAACAGCATTAGTGGCATCTTGGAATCTTTGGGATACCACTTGACCGTGCAGCGTATTAAATAGATGAACACAAAAAAATCGGCTCTTGCGTACTTAGCGTGCTAAACTTGTGGAAAAATAAGCTTAAAACTATTGCTGGGCTTTTGTTACAGCCATTATTACCTTCAAAACGGTATTCCTTGCTTAAATTGAAAATATAAGTGCCTGTAAGCCTTGTAAATAAAGCATACTTGTAGATTTTAATTAAAATTTAGCACGCTATGTACGAAAGAACCCATTTTCCTGGTTGGCATGTTTAGCAAGGTCATCCATACTTTTAACAACTAAAGCGATAGTAATAATAAAAGTAGCAAGACGTTGTTGACCATCGACTACTTCATATATACGTCCTGCGGCTGTATTTCCCGCAAACAAATCAACACTAACCAATCCACCAAAGAAGTGTTTCATTGGTTCAAGCAAAGTTTCCAGCCGCAGGTTATATAAATTTTGAATATCAGCAATAAAATCATTTAATTCATCTTCCTCCCAAGCGTAAGCACGTTGGTAACGAGGGATGACAAAAGGAACCCTACGTGAAATCAGGTCTCCTATCGGTAAAGTTTCTGTTCCTTTAATCATATTTATTTACGGATTGTTATGTATAAACAGTAAAGATGAATATTATTTCCATACTGATTTGGATAAATATACACTTTAGCTCGCACGTAAAGCAATTATTTACTGATAAATTTCCTACCGAACTCTGGACTAAAGGGCTTCAGAATCAAAATATCTTAGCTCTTATTGTAGGATGTAAGCCCCTTACCTTCTTGAATTAAAGACCTACGAAGGGATTTCCACCCTAGAATTTGTGATGATTTATCTGTTAGAAATCCTCAAATTAACTACTCAGGTAGAGATGTCTAGGTTTAATGAAAATTTGTAACATAAAATACTTTAAGTTATTTTAGATATTCCCCACGACAGGTGTAAAACTTAGCGCTAGGATATCTTTGTCTTTTGTGACTGATTTTAAATTAAATATGACTCAACTGTACGTAAACCCAACCACGGGTAGCAATACTAACACTGGCACACAGCAAGCCCCCCTAAAAACTATTACGGAAGCTTTGAAAAAAGCTACATCAGGTACAAATATTCTACTTGCAGAGGGCAATTACAACGCCAGCAGTGGGGAGGAATTTCCTTTAAAAATACCTGGTGGGGTAACAGTTGTTGGTAACGAATCAAACAAAGGTATAAACATGAGGATTGAGGGTAGCGGAAATATCCTCAGTCCCACTTGGGCTAGACAAAATATCACTATCGCGATGGCGACATCTGCTCAACTACTGGGCGTTACGGTAACAAATCTGGCTACTCGCGGTAGCGGTGTATGGGTAGAATCAACTAATCCAATTGTAGCTAATTGCTCTTTTATTAAATGTAATCGCGAAGGTGTTTTTATTACTGGGGAAGGTAACCCAGTTATCCGCGATAATGCCTTTATAGAAAATGGTGCTAACGGTATTGCTATTACCCGCAACGCAAAAGGTGAAATTCGCTCAAATATTTTTTTCAAAACAGGTTTTGGTATTGCCGTGGGTGATACAGCAAGTCCGCTATTGATTGAGAACAGAATTTCCGAAAACCGCAACGGGATGGTTATTTCTGGTGAAGCTCGTCCAATATTGCGAAATAATGTTGCCGAACGCAATGTCCAAGACGGTTTAACCGTTATTGGTAATGCTTTGCCTGATTTAGGAAATTCTACCAACCCAGGTGGTAATATCTTCCGTAATAACGGTCAATTTGATGTACAAAATGCTGGTACTAATAAACTGGTTGCTGTGGGTAATCAAATCGGCAAAGTTTCAGGAAATATAGAAGTAGTTAATAGTCCAGAACCCACACCCACACCAACACCCACACCAACACCCACACCCACACCAACACCAACCCCCACACCACCACCAACTCCAGAACCACCACCGACTCCAGAACCAACACCTGCTCCAGAACCAGAACCAATACCAATTCCAGTTCCAGTTCCTACTCCCACTCCTCCTGCACCAACTCCCCCTGCACCAACTCCTCCTGCACCAACTCCCCCACCCAATAATGGATTAACAGATATTTCTGGACATTGGGCAGAAATATTTATAAAAGAATTAGTAGCCTTAGAAATAATTTCTGGTTTCCCTGACCGTACATTTAAACCTAATGCAACAATGACCCGGGCACAATTTGCTGCTTTGCTTGTAAAAGCTTTTAACCCAGCACCCAAACGTGATGCAATCAAATTCAAAGATGTTGCACAAAACTTTTGGGGTTTTAATGCGATTCAACAAGCTTATCGCGGGGGTTTTGTCTCTGGTTTTCCAGATAATTCTTTCCGACCGAATCAAAATATCCAACGGGTTCAAGTCACAGTTTCTCTGGTCAATGGAATCGGCTTAACTGGTGGTATGGAAGCTGCTTTAAATATTTATGATGACCGAAGTGCAATTCCCAACTATGCGCGAGATGAGGTTGCGACCGCTACACTAAAACGCCTTATCGTTAATTTCCCTAACCGTAAGCAACTTAACCCCACTCGTGACGCGACAAGAGCTGAAGTTGCTGCGATGGTTTATCAAGCTTTGGTGGATGCTAAACGTGTGGAACCTATTGACTCACCATATATAGTTGGTGCTTAATAAGCTGTCCTATATTTATTTGTTTCATTCGTTTGGGATTTTTCATAGGAATTTGATTATGTAGAGACGTTACATGTAACGTCTTTACAAGGGTTTCTTAAAATTTGTGACTTGTATTAGCGTATCTTTACTTTATTGGTTTTCCAAGAACATAATCCTGTCAAATACGACAAATACCTTACCAAATCAAAAATTTTGTAGTAGAGAACAATGAAGTTTAGTGAAATTACAGAGAAACTTGCCCATTCAATTACAGCCAGTAGCCTTACAAGCAACAACGAGCATAACCCAGAAATTAATAGCATTGTATCCATTGAAGAAGCTAATACTGGTACGCTCAGCTATATAGAAGGTGCGAAATTTGCTTCTTTTGTTGCCACAACCAATGCGACTGCTTTAATTTTGCCCCATGATGAAACGTTACAAGCTTTAGCACAGGAACGCGGTATAGCCTGGATATCTTCCAAACAACCGCGACTTTTATTTGCGGAAGCAATCATTTTATTTTATCAACCTTGGCGTCCCACTTCAGAAATTCACCCCAGTGCTGTGATTCATCCCACCGCAAAAATTGGTAAAGATGTTTATATTGGTGCTCATGTAGTCGTTCAGGCAAATGTAGAAATAGGTGATGACGTCTGTATTCACCCCAACGTCGTCATTTATCCCGACTGCAAAATTGGTGATCGCACTCTTTTGCACGCGAACTGCAGCATCCACGAACGCAGCCGCATTGGCTGTGACTGTGTAATTCACAGCGGAGCAGTTATCGGAGACGAAGGATTTGGCTTTGTACCAACTGCTACAGGTTGGGTGAAAATGGAACAATCGGGATATGTAGTCCTAGAAGATTGGGTAAATATAGGTTGCAATTCATGTATTGACCGTCCTGCTGTCGGTGAAACACGAATAGAAAAGCATACAATAATTGATAATTTAGTACAAGTTGGTCACGGTTGCCAAATAGGCTTTGGTTGTGCATTAGCAGGACAGGTAGGACTAGCAGGAGGAGTCAAAATAGGTAACCGAGTAATCCTCGCAGGACAGGTGGGTGTTGCCAATCAAGCACATGTGGGTGATGGTGCAACAGTATCAGCTCAAGGGGGAGTTATTAGTAACGTAAAAGCAGGAGAAGTAGTTTCTGGAACTCCTGCAATACCTCACAAACAATTTCTCAAAGCAATAGCTCTTAGTTATCGTCTACCGGAAATATATCAAACACTTAAAGATTTACAACGAAAATTCAGCAAATAACAAAAAGCCCCACCCCCAACGGTGACTCCCCGTGTACGGGGAGGGAGCTACGATTTGGATAATCGTAGCCTCCTTAAATAATCCGAATCAAAACTTCATGAATTATGAAGTTATTTTCGTAGCCCCCTCCCCGCCTGCGGGGAGGGGGTTGGGGGTGGGGTTGTCAGGTGCAGGGACGACCATATTTTGACAAATATTTGTTTGTCATAAGGAACCAAACCCCAGACAGGCATAGTGCGTAAAATTTAAAAGCTACAAATAATCCCAGTAAAAACCGAGCGAAAAATTAAGTTATCTTAATATTTCTACATATATAATTCAAATTTTATTCAAAGAAATTAGACGAAAATTAACTGATAAAAACCGAATATTTCTGGAATGGCTTGCCTATAAACTGTAGTTGCTTTTATCTAAGCAGAATTTATAAAAAATTAAATCAATTTTAATTTATACATCAAAACCACTACACAAATGGAATCTTTCATCATTACCCAAGAACAGGAAAGCCGCTACGACAGGCATAACCTTATAGATTGGTGGGAACAGCCAAAGCTAAAAGCTGCAAAGGTACTGATTGCAGGAGCGGGTGCTTTAGGTAATGAAGTGCTAAAAAACTTAGCGCTGATAGGTGTTGGTAACATAACGGTAATTGACTTTGATACAGTTTCTATCACCAATCTCACCCGCTCTGTTCTGTTTCGCGAAAAAGATATTGGTTTAGCAAAAGTTGAAGTAGCTCGTCAACAGATATTAGAGATTAACCCAGAAATATCAGTTCAAGCGATTCACGGAGATTTAGAATTTGATTTGGGAATTGGTGAAGTAAAAGAACATGATTTAATTATTGGTTGCTTAGATAGTGTCAACGCAAGATGGGCAATAAATCAACTGGCATATTGTGCAGGAATTCCGTGGGTTAATGGAGGTATGGGTATAGCAGAAGGAGAAGTTAGCTTTTTTGACCCGAATACAGAAGCAGCCTGTTACGAGTGCAGCATTTCTGACCAGATGTGGCAACGACGTAACCAGCGCTACTCTTGCCAAGGTCTGAAACGAAATATACCAGAATCAACAATGCCTACGACAGCCACAATTGCTTCTATCGTTGGAGCAATGCAAGTGCAGCAAGCATTGTTATATTTGCATGGCAAAACAGGTCTACTTCAACCAGGGGAAAAAATATTTTTGGGTTTAAATCCTTGGATGGCGTTCAAAGTGCAAATCCAGCGTCAAGAAGAATGTATGGCACACGATTTAACGATTCAACCAACAATTAGCATTAATTATCAGCCTTCGTTGCGAGTACAAGAAGTTTTACAGAACTTAGAAAAATCTGGATATTTAAACCCGACTCTTTGGTTAAGAAATGAAATTATCGGCAGAATGAAGTGTCTAAGCTGCGGTTATGAAGAACATGTAAATAAACCTTTAAGACAATATCCAGAATCAGAATTAGCTTGCCCAAACTGTAAACTTGAAGAAAGAGACTTTGAGGTTTTTAGTAATGTCACTTTGTCAGAGAGCAGTCAAGACTTGTTATTCCAAGATTTATATCTCCCCAATAACGAAATTTTGCACTGCGACACATCTCAAGGTCAAATAGCAATTCAATTTTGTCAATAGCTATCAATAGTTATCAATAGTTCTTAACAATTAGGAGAAAAAAATGTCTAATGCTTCAGTAGTCGTGCGTATGGCTGATGGAACCCGTAAAGCTGCTGTAACCTTACCTGATACTTTGACAATTGCCCAATTACTACAAACCACACAACAAAAATGGAATCTTCCCGGAAATTCTAATTACGCAATCAGAATAGAACGTACAGGTCAACAACTATCTCCCACCGCTACATTAAACTCTGCGGGAGTTCAAGAAAATGATGTGCTAGAACTTTACCCTATTCTGGAGGCTGGTCAAAAATGAGCGTCAGGGAAAAAAGACTAAATAACGATTTTCAAGCATTATCAGAATTAGTTGCAAACTCTGGTGGAACATTAGCGATTATTTTCACTAATGGTATTCCTGTTTATCAATATATAATTGAATATCATTGTAAAGGAATCGAGAAAATAGAGAATAATCAACCTAAATTTCGTACTTCTCATAGTATAGAAATTACACTGGGGAACAATTATCCTAGAGAAAGAGCTAGTGCAAAATTTCTTACGCCAATTTTTCATCCTAATGTTTATACAAACTTAAATATTTGTTTAGGAAATTCTTGGTCAATGACAGAAACAGTTTCAGAACTTGTTTTAAGAATTGGTAAAATTATTCAATATACAGAAGATATTACCAACTTAAATAGCCCAGCGAATGCAAATGCTAAAAATTGGGCAATGAAAAATCAAGCTTTATTTCCTCTCGACAATCAAACTTTTAAATCTCAAATTACACCCCAGATTGCTTGGCAATATTTTTAGAATTTATCCCCAAAATTTGGAGACGTTACATGTAACGTCTCTACACGGCACGTTAATTTTATGGACAAAGAATTGAGTAAATAATTATGCAACAAATCAATTTATCAGGAAATGAGATTATTTGGGAAGAAAGTGACGATGTTTATAAACCAATAGTCAAATCAATTTATGAATTTAGAATAGAAAGAAGCGTCAAATATCAAAATTCACAAGTATATATAAAAAATGATGCTCTCAATAACCTTACGAAACATTTAGAGTCAAATTTGAGAGTAGAACAAGGAGGAATTCTTTTTGGTAACGCTTATCAAGACCCAGATAGCAAAATAATCTATGTTGAAATAACAGCAGCAATTGCAGCACCAGCAACAATTGGGACAGGTTCTCACTTAGAATTTACATCGGATTCTTGGTTTGGAATCATGGAGTATGCGAGAAAAGAACACCCTCAAGAAAATATTGTAGGTTGGTATCATTCTCATCCAAATATCGGTGTGTTTATGTCTGGAACCGACATGAGAACACAACAAGCTTTTTTCTATCACCCTTGGTGTTTATCAATAGTTTGTGACCCAGTTAGGGAAGAAATAGGTTTTTTCTTAGGTGAAAAAGCAATATCGCTTCAACCAGTTTTTTTTATAGAAAAATGTGATGTAGAAATTTATAATAAGCATAATCTTAAGTATAACATAGAAAAATTACCTATAAAAATAGACAATAAATCCAATTATTTATTAATAGCGATTTCGTTAGTATTTATAATTACAGGATTAACTATCCTTATTGCTATTTTATTTAGTCTTTTTATATCACAATTTTAAAGTAAAATTAGCACATCAAAAGACTATTTATAATGATTTACCAGATAATTTTACAGAAAATAGCTAATATTAAAAAATTATATTTTTCATTAGTATATAACTTTTATATGAACAATAATACTGATACTCCCGATTCTACTCTAGGTTGCTTATTTTTAATATTTATTTTTATGGGTTTCCTGAGTCCAAGCTATTGGATACTTGCTTTTGCTGTTTGGGCAATAGAGCGTGTGGTCTCTTACTCCCCTAATTCTAGCACCAGCATAGAAAACAGTGACAACGATACATATACAACTATAGATTATGAAAGACAGGTAAGTCCAAGAGTTATTAATTATAGCAAGACACAAAACACTAATAATTATCTTACAGCTACAGCAGTACCAGACGATTTAGAAAATATTCTCCAAGATATTAGTAATGGAGAAATTAAAGACCCCATAACTCAAGAAATATTTACTCCAGGAGAAACCATATATTTGTGCCACCATCATCGAATAGGATACCATGAAGACAGTTGGAAAGAAGTGGGGAATCAGTGTATCGTTTGTGGAAGCAGCGTACATAGTAAAAGATACACTCTTCCATTGAGTAATAAAAGCAACAAAACAGAATCAGTTAACTATAATATAACTACAAATATTCCTTTAATTATACCATTAGCAACTAATATTAATCAAGAAATTATAATTTCAGAAACTTATAATAATGATATAAGAGATTACTCTTATAGTCCCGAAAATTGGGAACTTGTAGACAACGAAATTTCTGAACTAGAGAATTTAAATCATTATTTTTATGAATCGATTATTAGGTTAACAGAACTACCTATTTTAGAACTTAGTTTAATTGAAAATATCTTTAGAGTGGTGCTTATAGAAAAAAGAGCAACAGGATATTTTAGTATATATGAATCAGAGATTTCTGGTAACTCTCCATTTTCAGGAATTAGGTTACGTCAGTCACCGGATAATCCATTTGAACATCAAATATCTTTAGCTATTGCACCAGATTTTCAAATTTCTATTTCTGAAGCTATGGCACACTTTGGTGACAATGATGTTTCTGTCGCTTACGATAATACAGGGAGAGATACTTTTACATCTTTTATTAAGAAAATTGCTAATTATAAAGTAGTTTTTCGTATTTTTATTGGACAAGGTGCAAATATTTCTTCGGTAGCGATATATCCTAACCCTACTCGCTCAAGATAAAATAACTAGGGGTAATTATGAAAAAAATTTATGGTATAGACCCTGACTTATGTATTGTTTTTCCAGAAATTATTACTGATTCTTCCATAGACATTATATTACCTAAATATTTTTATCATCAACTGAATTACCTCAAAAATAGTAGTTTGATAGAAGTGGCACAAAAAGCAACTAAAATTATTGACTCTTTAGTTCAAAAAAATGAGTCAAATTTGTTGTTCTTCGTAAACAGTAATCATGGAACTATTTATTTTATAGATGAAATAAATAACCAGTACAATCAAAATATTATTTTAGATAAATTGGAAAAATTTGATATAGAATTTCCCTTAGACCGCTATTTATTAACTTTATCGACAATAGCTCAAAAACTCCAGTCTGACGTTATATTTTTATCACCCGATAATCGTATTATTATTAAGTGTCAAGCTCTTAATTTTTATATAATTAGCCAAGAAATATCTATTCTAACTGGTAAATCATGGTTAAAATTAGATATTTTGTCAAATCTTAAATTAGAGACTTCAAATACTTCATCATTAGACCGCTACGAAATTCTCAAATCGATAAATCAAGATAGAATTACTAAAACCTACTTAGCTACAGATAAAGATAATGTTTTGAAGCCTCTTTGTATAATTAAAAAATTAATTATTAAATCACCAGAATTCACTAAATTATTTTCTCAAAAACTTAAATATTTACAAGAATTAAATCAACATCATCAGTTACCAAGAATATTAGATTATTTTACTTATGGTAATCATCAATATTTAGTACAAGAATTTATTGATGGTGTGTCTCTATCTCAGGAATTATCTGAGTCAGGTCACTTTAATGAAGTAAAAATCCGCCAGCTATTAAATGATTTACTGTCATTATTACAATTTATTCATACAGCAGGAATTATTCACCGCGATATTAAACCACAAAATGTTATTCGTCGTAGAATATTACAATCATCTTTACAGCATTGGGATAATCAACTTACGTTAGTTGATTTAGGGAATTTTGGATTAATTAATGACAGTAACTTACTAAAAGAAGAAAAAGAAACTATTGTTGGTAGTCCTGAGTACGCTGCTCCGGAACAACTTATAGGTAAAGCTACTTTTGCAAGCGACTTATACAGTCTAGGTGTCACTTGTATTCATTTATTAACTCAAGTTGAACCATTTGAGTTACTTGATAGATATCAATCTACTTGGGTGTGGAGAGATTATTTAGTTGATAATCCTATTAGTAATCAGTTGGGTTATATTTTGGATAAACTTATAGAGCCTTCTATTGATAAACGCTATCAGTTGGCAACAGAGGTTCTTAGAGATTTACACCCTCAACCAGAAAATTGGCTAGAAATAAACTCATCACCCCAAATTATATGGCAAGATATAAGCTCTACTAATATCAGTTGGAGAGATATTTAGCCCAAAGTAATACCTACTTTTCATGTTATGTGGAAAAACACACGAAAAACCTAACCCCCAACCCCAAATAGCACCAAGATTTACCCTGAACTAAAGTTCGCGCTAAAAGCTCAAACCCGTTGAAAACGGGTTGAAATGCTTATTTTAGTTAGCTTCAGCTAACTTTAGCTTTCAGCCCGAACTTTAGTTCAGGGGTATCGAGGGGGTTTTCTTAGTGCTATTCGGTCTTTAAGATATCGTGAAAAGTCAGGCAAGAAACAAGTCAAAAGCCCAATTTTTCCAATACACCCTTAGTAGAAACAACGTGTCTCTCCAACCCTAATTCTTTAGGACTTACCCCCAGTGCTAAAGCAATTAACTGAGGTAAATGCAATACAGGTAAACCCAATTTCTGACCAATTACTTTTTCTACCTCCGGTTGACGCGAGTCCAAATTCAGGTGACAAAGAGGACAAGGAGTAACAATACAATCCGCTCCGCAATCGATAGCTTCTTGAATATGTTTACCAGCCATTTTGAACGAATCAGTCGTAGCATAACTAGAAAGTGGCCATCCGCAACATTGAGTACGTCCTTTGTAGTAAATAGGCTCAACTCCTAATGCTCTAAAAACATTTTCCATTCCTTCTGGTTTAAAAGGATTGTCATAAGGCATTGATTCTTGAGCGCGTAGCAAATAACATCCGTAGAAAGAGGCGCACTTAAGTTTTGTTAAGGGACGGGTAACACGCTTTTGAATTTCTTCTAAACCATAATCTCTGATGAGAGCATAAAGTAGATGTAAAACTTCACTGTTACCGCGATAGGGCACACAGTTTTGTTTTTCTAGCAAGCTATTAACTTTATTTATGTATGTTGGGTCTGTTTGTTGGCATTGTTTAAGGCGTTCATCTACATGACCAATAACACCTTGACAAGTACTACAATGTGTGAGTAATGGAAGATTTAATTCTTCTGCTAGGGCTATGTTGCGTGCGTTTACGGTATCTTCCAGTAGTTGGGAATCTTCTTTAAAAGTGCCGGAACCACAGCATGAAGCTTTTTTGAGTTCAACTAATTCTATGTTCAGTGCTTTAGCTAGGGCTACAGTTGACATATGTAGTTCTTTACAAGCACCTTGGGCAACACAGCCCGGATAGTAAGCATATTTGAGATTTTGAGTGAGGTTTTGGGATAGCATAGGGTTTTGTGAAGGTTGATTCACCCCGTTCGTATGTTGAACAATAACTGTTCTATCATTGTTTATTGGTATTGGCAGCAAAAATGTATATGCTGATTTGTATATAGAATAAAAAAATTTAGTAATAATTTGGAAACAGAAGTATTGATGGAGTGTATGAGAACACGCTTTCCGATAAGATGTATATGCTCAAAACCATGTGTTTTGATAGAGAGCGGATTATAGCAACTTTTTGAGGACTTTGTATTTATGAGCGAAACGGAAATTTTTAATAAGGTCAAAAAAATTGTCGGCGACCAACTGAGCGTAGAAGCTGAGAAAATCGTTCCATCTGCCAATTTTGCTAATGACCTTGGGGCTGATTCTCTTGATACAGTTGAACTGGTTATGGCTTTAGAGGAAGAGTTTGACATCGAAATTCCTGACGAAGCTGCCGAAAAAATCACAACGGTGCAAGAGGCAGTAAATTATATTAGCGACAAAGTTTCCGCATCCGCCTAGAAATCTTGGGCATAGGGCATGGGGTATGGGGTATGGGGTATTGAGCGATTGGAAATAACAGAAATTCCCACGAACAACTCCCAACTCCCCACTCCCCACTCCCCACTCCCCTTTTTAAAGAGAGCCACCATTTACTGAATCATGACAGATAATATACGTAAGCGCGTTGTTGTCACTGGTGTGGGCGCGATTACACCGATTGGAAATACACCAGCCGAGTATTGGTCCGGACTGAAGAGCGGGCGTAATGGTGTTGATTACATTACCTTATTTGACGCTTCCAGTCACGATTGCCGTTTTGCTGCAGAAGTGAAGGATTTTGACCCGCATCTTTATCTAGAACGCAAAGAAGCTAAGCGTATGGATAGATTTGCTCAACTTGGTGTTTCGGCAGCAAAGCAAGCTCTTGAAGATGCCAAGTTGGTTATTAATGATCTAAATGCAGAACAAATTGGCGTCCTTATTGGTTCTGGTATTGGTGGTATTAAGGTTTTAGAAGACCAGCAAACCATTTATCTAAACCGTGGTCCCGACCGCTGTAGTCCGTTCATGATTCCCATGATGATTGCTAATATGGCGGCGGGGTTGACAGCAATTCACACTGGTGCTAAAGGACCAAATTCCTGCTCGGTTACCGCTTGTGCTGCTGGTTCCAATGCTGTTGGCGACGCATTTCGCATGATTCAAGGGGGCTATGCCCAAGCGATGATTTGCGGTGGTACAGAAGCCGCAGTTACTCCTTTGTCAATCGCCGGTTTTGCCGCTTGTAAAGCTCTTTCTTTCCGTAATGATGACCCCAAAGTCGCCAGTCGTCCTTTTGATAAAGACCGTGATGGCTTTGTTATGGGAGAAGGCGCAGGCATTTTAATTTTGGAAGAATTACAACACGCTCTTAGCCGTGGTGCGCGTATTTATGCGGAGATTGTTGGCTATGGTATGACTTGCGATGCTTACCATATTACTTCCCCACCGCCAGGTGGTGAAGGTGCTGCTAGAGCTATACGTTTAGCACTCAAAGATGCTGGGTTGAATCCAGAAATGGTAACCTACATCAACGCACATGGTACTAGCACCCCCGCTAATGATGTTAACGAAACCGCCGCAATTAAAAGTGTTTTGGGCGAACATGCTTATAAAATTGCTATTAGTTCCACTAAATCTATGACAGGTCACCTGTTAGGTGGTTCTGGTGGTATCGAAGCTGTTGCATCGGCTCTTGCTGTTGCTAATGACTACATTCCCCCGACAATTAATTTACAAAATCCTGACCCAGATTGTGATTTAGATTATGTCCCTAATACAGGTCGCGACCACAAAGTTGAGGTGGCATTGTCTAATTCCTTTGGATTTGGCGGTCATAATGTCACTCTTGCCTTTAAAAAATACTCCTAAGGCTGGATATTGATATTTTTGATACCCCGTTTTAAGATAAGCATCCTGGACTTACTGCTTTTTTGCATGATAGCTCCCGGTGAAGCTTTATTTTAAAAGGGGTCAAATCACAATTTAGTCCATTTGGCAACTGATATTTGGATAGAACCTGCATAAAATTATTTGGGAATCCAAAAATAAAAATCCTGATTCTACAACTTGTCGGTCAACAAGTTGGAATAGGATGATGAGTATATTGTGTTGGGGTAGTAAATTTATCATAAGTAAATCTACCACAGCCCCAATACCGCAGTCGAAGACCACAGTTGAAGAGTGTCTAACCCGTCGTTAACAACAAGAGATTATGGCTGTTGCAACCCAATCCCTCGAAGAACTTTGTATTAATTCAATTCGCTTCTTGGCTATTGATGCCGTAGAAAAGGCGAAGTCAGGACACCCCGGTCTACCAATGGGTGCAGCCCCAATGGCTTTTGTCCTGTGGGATAAATTCATGCGATTTAACCCCAAAAATCCCAAGTGGTTCAACCGCGACCGTTTCGTTTTGTCCGCTGGTCATGGTTGTATGTTGCAGTATGCCCTGCTACACCTGACCGGTTACGACAGTGTGACGATAGAGGATATTAAACAGTTCCGCCAGTGGGGTTCTAAAACACCCGGACACCCGGAGAATTTTGAGACCGAAGGTGTAGAAGTTACTACTGGCCCTTTGGGTCAAGGTATTGCCAATGCAGTCGGTTTAGCGATGGCTGAAGCTCACCTGGCAGCAAAGTTCAACAAACCTGATGCCAAAATTGTTGACCATTACACTTACGTAATTTTAGGTGATGGTTGCAACATGGAAGGCGTTTCTGGTGAAGCTTGTTCCTTCGCAGGGCACTTGGGATTAGGCAAATTAATTGCCCTGTATGACGATAACCACATCTCTATTGACGGTTCCACTGATGTTGCCTTTACCGAAGATGTTTCTAAGCGCTTTGAAGCTTACGGTTGGCACGTCCTCCATGTTTCCGATGGAAACAAAGATTTAAACTCCATTGAAAAGGCAATTGCGGCAGCGAAAGCAGTGACCGATAAGCCGACAATGATTAAAGTCACCACTTTAATTGGTTACGGCTCACCCAATAAGCAAAACACAGCTGGTGTTCACGGTGCAGCTTTAGGTACTGATGAAGTGAAATTAACCCGCGAGAATTTGGGTTGGGAATACGAGCCTTTTGCACTTCCCCAAGATGCCGTCAACCACATGCGTAAAGCTGTAGAACGCGGTGCGACAGCGGAAGCTGAATGGAATAAAACTTTTGCTGACTACAAAGCAAAATATGCTCAAGAAGCAGCAGAATTTGAGCGTTACATTAGCGGTAAGCTCCCCGATGGTTGGGAGAAAGTACTACCCACCTACACCCCAGAAGACAAAGCTCTACCCAGCCGTAAACACTCAGAAACCTGTCTCAACAAATTGGCACAAGTTTTACCAGAGTTAATAGGTGGTTCTGCTGACTTGACCCACTCCAACCTAACCGAAATTAAAGGCTTTGGAGACTTCCAAAAAGGTCAATACCAAAACCGCAACGTTCACTTTGGCGTACGGGAACATGGTATGGGCGCAATTTGTAACGGTATGGCGCTGCATGGCTCAGGATTAATTCCTTACGGTGCAACATTTCTAATCTTTACAGATTATATGCGTGCTGCTATCCGTTTGTCCGCACTTTCCTTAGCTGGTTCTATTTGGGTAATGACCCATGATTCAATTGGACAAGGTGAAGACGGGCCAACACACCAACCTGTGGAAACTTTAGCTTCCCTACGAGCAATTCCCAACTTAACTGTAATTCGTCCCGCAGACGGCAACGAATCTTCTGGTGCTTACAAAGTAGCAATCGAGAAAGCGAAGCAAAATGACCCAACCTTGTTGGCTTTCTCTCGTCAAAATCTCCCCAACTTGCCAGGTACTTCTATAGAAGGTGTAACAAAAGGCGCATACACAATAGTTGATTCTCAGGGTACTCCCGATATTATCCTAATTGGTACTGGTTCAGAAGTAAGCCTTTGTGTAACCGCAGCTGAAAAACTCACAAGCGAAGGCAAGAAAGTTCGTGTAGTGTCGATGCCTTGCTGGGAACTATTTGAAGCACAAGACGCAGCTTACAAAGAATCAGTTTTACCAAAAGCTGTTACTAAGCGCGTGTCTGTAGAAGCTGGTGTTAGCTTTGGCTGGCACAAGTACGTAGGAACTGAAGGTGACACCGTTAGTATCGACACTTTTGGTGCTTCTGCTCCTGGTGGCGTTTGTATGGAGAAATTTGGCTTTAGTGTTGAGAATGTACTCGCTACCGCGAAAAAAGTTTTGGGTTAATTAGCGACAGAAAATTCTCTTGTGGGGTGGGCACTATTGCTCACCCATTTTTTTAGGAGTAAGGAATAATCTAGAGACTAAACATGTTTATTCTTAATTTTGTTCGGTAATGTGTCGAATCATTTGCCTAAAAACTTTAGTACATGCACTAGCATTGTACTAAAATACGTGATTATTCGTAGCAATACACTAACTTGAATACCTGTACAGTAATTTTTCGAGTTAGCCTTTGATACGGTTGTGAACACGACAATTATCTTAACTGGTTGCTACATTTTTTTTAGTTATGTGAGTAATAAAATAAACATCCATGATGTATAACCATCAGCATTCTTGCAATAAACTAAACATTAGTGAATAAATGATAAACACCGGATAAAGACGAGGGTAAAAACGAAAAATGACTTACAGTATATGTTTACAGCACATCCACGGTAGTTGACAAAATATTTATTACAGTTAAAAAAGTGTCATATAGAAAACTTCAGTGAATTTTCAGAATACATAAACCTTGTATAAAAATTATGGAAATATAGCAACAAAAACATTGACATTTTCTTGTAATCCAAATATCACTGGTATATGAAGGTTAAATCATTCCATAAAATAAAGTAAGTATTGTGTGAAAAAAAACAAGGTTTATAAACTAGCCTTATCTACATCGGAAAGCATTTACTCTTACTAATCATCTAATCAAGATTTTTCATATAGGAACATAGTGAAAATGATTTCCCAGGCACAAAGCAAAAATCCTATGTCGTCTTTACCAAACCTTAATGTACACATGATGGAGCGTCGCATTACCTGCATGACCGTTCCTTCAATTGTGGAAGCCATTTACGCAGCTTGCGTTGAAGGAAGAAAAATTACTGTAGCACATTACAATGTTCACAGTTTTAATCTTTCAATGCAATTGCCTTGGTTCTACCACTTCTTACAGACTTCAGAAATTGTTAATTGTGACAGCGTTGGTATTCTCAAAGCAATTAGCTATATGGGGCTAAATTTGCCTCTAGATTACCGAGCATCCTACACATTGATGATGCCAGAAATGCTTTCCAAGTGCAACGAAGAAGGTTTGAAGGTATTTTTATTAGGAGCCAAGCCTGAGCTTTTAGAAGCGGCAGTGGCAAACCTCAGAAAAGAATACCCGAATGCCGAGTTTGCAGGACACCACGGATACTTTAATCAAGAGGATAGTAGACAAAACCAAGCCGTAATCGAGAAAATTAACCAGTTCAAGCCCAATATTCTTATAGTTGGTATGGGAATGCCAATCCAAGAAAAATGGGTTCATATGAATCGCGGTCGCTTGCAAGTCAACGCCATTATGATTGGTGGAGCAATTATTGACAGAATCGCAGGTACTGTACCAGATTGTCCTCCTTTAATCGCAAATCTTGGTTGCGAGTGGTTATACCGTCTGTTGCGCGAACCTAAACGTTTAGCAGCACGTTATTTACTTGGTAATCCAGCTTTTGTATTAAATATTGTCTTGGGTAAGTTACACACACCCAAGTTGCGCGTACAGCCGATGCAAACGATTGACAGTTCAAGTTTAGAGCGTGACACTCAATTCAGCACTTTATATGTAAGTTCGACTCCTCAAAATCAGGATTTTGTTGGGAAAGCTTATGCTAGCGGAGTATCTAGTTAGCATTTAAAGATTGATAAAGGTTCCCTATATTTACCGATTGTTAAGCGCGTATTGTTCCTTAAAACAGTAGTTTCTCGATTGACATAATTGCATCTTTCTTATATTAGTTAAGCTTCACAGTAGTATTTTCAACAGTTGATGAATAGATAATGTACAAACTTATATCTTGCACATGAACTCAACAAGACTTAGAAATACGGGTTTAGTAGAACAAATATAGGTTATCAGGTTTAGAAATTTGTCAGGACCCCTGTTTTTGAAGCTCGTGCAAGATATAAGATTAGGACTTGGAATTGAGTCAAGTGAAGCTTGGTTTTGAATAAAAATAAGTCAGCTTCATAAAAGATACGAATATTCCACATTGTTTGTCAGAATATATGTGCCATAACTGTAAATAAGTGCCTTAATAGTTTTGGTTCGTTTTAAAGTTCTCGTAAGCGTGTATCTATCCAAGAAGAAAGTCCGAAACAAAACTCTCTAAAAGTCGGCATAACGATAAACCGACAAAAATTGATAAATCATTCGGAGGTAATTGACTTGGAACCTGTAGTTAGTGTAGTTATACCAACTAGGAATAGACCGGAGTTAGTTCAAAGAGCAGTAAAAAGCGCTTTAAAGCAAACCCTGTCACAAATTGAGGTCATCGTTGTGATTGACGGAGCCGATGGGGTTACTAGTGTTGCTTTAGCAGAATTAGATGATGCGCGACTGAAAGTTATTGAATTACCAACGAATCAAGGTAGTTGTTTCGCTCGCACTACGGGAGTGAATGCAGCTTCGGCTGAATGGATTGCTTTTTTTGATGACGATGACGAATGGATGCCAGAAAAACTGGAATTGCAATTGCAAGCAGCTAAGCAATCTCAGTATAAATACCCGATTATTAGTTGTTATCTAATTGCTCGTGCGCCTTTAGGGGAATCGATTTGGCCAAGAAGACTACCACAGCAATCAGAAGCTATAAGCGAATATTTGTTTGTTAGAAATACCCTATTTCAGGGAGAAGGAATAGTCCAAACCTCAACTATTTTCACCTCTAAAGAATTGCTGCAAAAAGTCCCTTTTAACGCCACACAACATCATGATTGGGATTGGTTATTGCAGGCTACAGCACAAGATGGTGTTGGGATAGAGTTTGTACCTCACACATTGTCTATTTGGTATCTCGGAGAAGCCCGTCCCAGTGTTAGCCGAAATCGTACTTGGCAAAGTTCTTTAAATTGGATTAAAACAAAACTCAATTTAGTAACCCCGCGAGCTTATTCTTCTTTCGTTTTAGCAGAAGTTGGTGCGCGAGCATCTCATGCACGGGACTGGAAAGCTTTTTTACCATTATTGATGGAAGCTCTACAATTTGGGAAACCCAAACTCAAAGATATTTTCTTGTACTTAGGAATGTGGTTTATTTCTCCGGATACAAGAGTGAAATTGCGAGGTCTTTTAACTAGAAAACCAAAAGCATTATCTACGTAATTTCAAGTATTTAATCAGATTTGATATAAAAACTGAGTTACTCCAATTTATTCAGCAACTATTTCAGCAACTATTTCAGCAACTATTTCAACAACCATCATGCCTAAAATCAGTGTTGTAGTCCCCGCTTATAATGTTTGTAACTATATTGAGGACACATTAAAGTCCCTTGAGTGTCAAACTTTTCAAGATTTTGAAGTTTTGATTGTCAATGACGGTTCCACTGACAACACGGCAAATGTTGTTCAGCCTTTTGTGGAACGAGATTCCCGCTTTAAGTTATTACATAAAAAGAATGGTGGTTTATCGTCTGCACGTAACTACGGAATTAATTATGCAGTTGGTGAATATATTGCTTTGCTTGACGGTGATGATACCTATCATCCAGATAAGTTAGCAAATCATGTAGGACATCTTGAACAAAATCCAGATGTTGGAGTTGTTTATAGTGCATCGAGAGCAATCCGTGATGATGGACGACCGACCTTTATCACCCTGAGTGGTAAGCCAGTAAATTCCGACCCTCTTTTAGCTTTGTTGTGTAAAAACTTTATAGGTCATGGTTCTAATGGAGTGTTTCGTCGCAGCTTGGTCTCGTCCGTCGGGGAATTTGACGAAACATTACGCAGCATGGAAGATATAGATTTTTGGTTGCGGGTTGCTGCAACTCGACAGTGGAAATTTTACCAAGAAAAACGTGTTTTATGTTATTACCGCGTACGTCCTTCCGGGCTTTCCTTCAATGTCGCGCAAATGGAACTTTGTAGCCAACAAGTAATTCACGCAGCTTACCACCGTTCGCCTGAGTTAGTCCAACCTATTTTAGAAACTGCCTATGCATATATGTATCGTCTAATGGCGCGGTTATGTATTCAAAGTAAAGATACTGAGAAAGCTCGTTATTATCTTGACCAGTCTTGGAATTATGATAAATCTATCTTTTTCCGTGATGTGCGTTCCCTAATTACTTTGATAGCTGTACATTTAGCACCAATTACTAGATTGGCAATTGGACAGTCCCTTGGTTCACTTCGCTATACCCAGAAATAAAGAACATTTATAATTCATGAAGCTGTCCGCAATAGTTAAAAATGGCTTTTGGGCGACCTTCGGGGCATTCGCCACACGTGTATTATCTCTTATAAGTAACTTGCTCCTAGCTAGACTATTATTACCACAAGAATTCGGTGTAATTGCGGTTGCTTACATTTTTTGGTCTTTTGTAAATCTTTTTACACAAGGCTTTTCTGGGTCTTTTCTTGTCTACAAGGGGATTGATGATAAGCGCTATGTAAATACAACTTATACCATTAGTTTGGTACTGGGATTAGCTTTAGGTCTTGGTTTAGTAGCTATATCTCCTATTGCAGCTAATTTTTTTGGTGTCCCAAATCTAGTTTGGATTTTGATGAGTTTTGCATTTCATTTGGTAATTTCTTCTGTGCAGTCAGTGTTCGAGGGAATAATGACAAGACGGATGCAGTACCGAGAATTAGCAAACTCAAAGCTTATAGCTTCGATGTTGCGGGTATTCTCAACAGTAGTTTCGGCAATGGCTGGTTTGAGTTACTGGTCATTTGTTGTTGGAGATACTGTTTTTTGGATGCTACTATTTTTTCTGACATATAGACACACAAAATATAATTTTTCTTTACATATAGACCCAAAAGCAAAATCAGAAGTTTTATCTTATTGCTTAGGTGGTACAGGTTCTAGTTTGGGATATTATGTATTTTCTAATTGTGACAACTTAGTTGTTGGTAAGTTGTTAGGTACTACCAGCCTTGGCTACTATAATCTTGCTTATCAGATGACAATGGCACTAAGTACCATTCTCACTCAAGCAATGGGGCAGGTAAGCTTGTCGGTATTTGCACAACTACCAGACGAAGAAGAACAAAAAAAAGCCCTTATCAAAGTAATTGAGCAAGCATCCTTTTTAAGTGTTCCTCTATATGCTTTGTTTTATTTAGTTGTTGATGAATATACAGTCTCTTTTATTTTTGGTAAAGAGTGGATAAATTCAGTTCCGGTTATTCCAGGATTACTTTTTTATGCTTATTTTCGTTTAATTAATGGGCAGCTTTTTTCAATGTTATCAGCTAAAGGGGTTCCAGGAGTTAGCGCAAAAATAAATTTAATTATTGCTCCTTTTTCTTTATGTGCTTTTCTGATTGGTGCAATTAAAGCAGGAATCCTTGGAGTAAGCGTTGCATCCGCATTAATGTTAGGTATTGTTTGGCCTATTTACAGTTGGTGGGAAGGCTGCCGTCAAATTGGATGGTCTGGGAAACCCTTTTTAATTTTAGCTTTTCAACCACTATTATTAGCATCTGCTCCTCTTGCAATTTCACTCGCTTTGCCAGAACTAATCCAACCTATATTTTTTGTTATTATGTATATGATTATGGTGAGATTGATAGTGCCAAAAAAATTTATGCAGTACCAGATTTTTGTTAATAAACTTACAAATAAAATGGCTAGATAATTAAATATAAAGTAAAATTTAAATTGATATTTTATATCTGAGGTTTAAATTTATGCGAGTTTTAGGGATGCCTGCTTTTCGTAACCGTGATACAAATCCTTACAATTGGCTACTCTACACTTCTATGAAGAAATTGGGGACTCCAGTCGAAGAATTTTCTTTGAAGAAATTATTGCTGAATGAACATCATATTTGGCATTTGCATTGGCCAGAAATGCCATTAAATAATCCAAACAAAATCAAAGCATTTTTAAAAATTAAAGCTTTATTTCTACAAATAGATTGTGCTAAAATGCGTGGCGCAAAAATTGTGTGGACTGCACATAATTTAGCCAATCATGAAAGACTTCATCTAGAATTAGAGACTCAATTTTGGAGAGGGTTTTTACGCCGAATTGATGGTTATATCAGCTTGAGTCAAGCGGGTATTGAGGCGGCTCAAAAGTACCACCCTGAATTAAAAAATATACCTGGCTTTGTTATCCCGCATAATCATTACAGAGATGAATATCCAGATAATGTTAGCCGTGAAAAAGCTCGTACTGAATTGGGGATTCCTGCTACCGCAAAAGTATTACTATTTTTTGGAAGAATTAGAGCATATAAAAATGTTCCTCAACTTCTCCAAGTATTTCAAAATTTCACTGACCCTAATTCAGTTTTATACATTGCGGGTAAAGCAGAAGTCCCAGGATTAGCAGAAGATTTAGCGAAACAAGCTAAATTAGATTCACGATTGCAATTTGATTTAGATTTTATTTCTCACGAAAAAGCGCAGTTATATTTTCGAGCGGCTGACTTAGTAGTTTTGCCCTATAGAGAAATTTTAAACTCTGGCACAGCTTTATTGTCGCTTTCTTTTAATTGCCCTGTATTAGTACCAAAACGAGGAGCAATGGGTGAACTGCAAAATATAGTTGGTTCAGAATGGGTACGTACTTATGAGGACAACATTACTCCAGAAGAAATTGCTGGAGCTTTGGAGTGGGCATTAAACACACCCCGTGCAAAACAGGCTCCACTAGAAAATTTTGACCTCAATAAGTTGGCACAGCAAACAATTGAGGCTTATAACTTAATTGCAGGCAATTAACTTTTTGCTCCGTATTTATACTAATGTTTCAAATTCCACGCCGTAAAGTAAAGGCTGTAGACCCAGATTTTACACTTACAGACCTGTCACGTGCGGAAAGATTAATTTATTGGGCAATAGTCCTCACACCATTGTGGTGGTTAACAGGAATACAAGCCCTTCTCTTTCCACTGCTCACTTTATATTTGATAGTTAAAGGCTGTGATTTAGATAAGCTAACTAAAGCCTCACTGCCATTTTGCAACTGGGCTTGGTTAGGAATGAGTATCGCAGCATTTTGGACAAGCATTTTCGGTTTGGATGCAATGGGATTTAGCCCAATGAAAGCAGCTGCAACTTTATTCACGGTCTTAAAAGGCTATTTCTTGATATTTGGTTGTATGACCTTGCCTTTTTGGCATCCAATAAGAACGAAAGTTATCACACGAGCTGTAGTCTGGTTGTCAATCGGGTATTTGGTTACTCTTGCCATTCAAACAGTAATACTTTTTGGTGTAGGTCCTCAGCCAAGTATTTTGCCACCTTTAGCCAAAGTAATTCCTGGTGATAAGTTAAGTTTAATGGTCAAATTTGCCGTTTTCCAACCTTTTGCTGGTATCCCTTTACCTAGAACAGAGCTTTACACTGCAGACCCTCCAATCTTAGGTGTCTGTGCTTTTTTGTGCTTTTTTATATGTTTAGCTGAACCAAATAAACGTTTACGTAGATATGCTATAGCCGGAGCTTCAGCATCACTAATAATTGCTCAAAGCCGTCTAGCATGGATGTGTTTTCCTTTAGCAAATTTAATTATTGGTTCTTTTCGTAGCAGATTGCCACGTGAAGGTACACTGTGGCTAGCTACATTTACTTCATTTGTATCCGCGCTTTTAGGATTAACTGTAAATGATTTAATTAGCAAACCTCTAGAAACATTTAATAGCGCTCGTGCAGATTCATCAAAAGACCGTGAATTTGTAGTCAATGCCACCATCGAAGCTTGGAAAGAATCTCCTTGGGTTGGATGGGGAGTTATGAACAAAACAGTTTCCTGGGGAAATGGAGAATTCACACTTCCTTTGGGAACATTTTCATCTTATTCTCAAGTCTTATATTTACATGGAGTAGTTGGTTTTGTTTTCTTTGCTTTAGCCCTCGTTTCAACATTAGCAGTATTTTGGGAAAAAAGCTTACGAGGCAATATACTTTGTCAACGAGCATTTGGTACTTTAATAGGTTTATACATACTATGCCAAGCGACAACTTTAACATGGATGGCTATTTATTTTTGGTTTTACTTTATTTGGTTAGGAGCAATAATAGTTGAAACCCAAAAAGAAACTGCTTCTGATTGGAGTAAATTATTGCCAACTAATAAATGAGTGTTATACTAAGTTATTCATAGAAAAATAAATGATAATGTTCTATTAATTTTAATTCTTTTTTATTAGTTAAATAAATGGCAATTTTTGACTTAAAATCAGTAGATTTACTCATGCCATTTTTATCGATATAAATTATCAATGTTATTGACTTAATCAGATAAATCATTTACTTCTTGGCTTTCACTACTACCCCAAATTTTGGCGTTCAAGTCCATGAAAAAACTAGTTACAATTACAACTAGACATTGGAAGTTTTTAATCGCTTTTAATGTAATCGTCGTCCTCGCAACATTTGTAGCATTCAAAAGAGCTAAACCGGTTTGGACTTCGACAAGCCAGTTAATTTTGCCAAAGACGACTAGCAATCTCGATGCGAGTTTAGGAACCTTAGGTTCTATAAAAAACAGCGGTCCTGGTTTTTCAACAGAAGTCAACCCTTTGAAAATACAGACATCTATTTTAACTAGTGATACTTTACTCGAAACAGTTCTATCTAAAGACCCCGAAAAAGAAAATTTCAAGAGCTTAGCTGGCTACAAAAAATTATTTGAAGTTACCCCACAAGAACAATCTACAATTATTGCTCTAACTGTTAGTGGCTCTAGTCAAGACATAGCTACACAGAGAGCACAAGCTCTTATCAATGCTTATCAACTTCGTCTCAATGAACTGCGACAATCTAATAGTCAAGCTAGACTAAAATTTAGTCAAAAAGAATTAGAACATGCTAAAGCAAGATTAACTAAAGCACAAATCAATATCGCTGCATTTCAGCAGTCCACAGGTTTGGTAAGTAGCGAGGAACAAACCAGAGGAATAGTCACCACAATAAATTCCCTGAGTGCTGCTCAGACACAAGCTATGGCTGTTTCAGAAGCAAGTGCCAAACGGGCTGAGACTTTATCACAACGTCTTCGTCTCAACCCAGGTGAAGCTATTGGTTCTTTAAAGTTGACTGAAAATAAAGAATACAATTTTGTGCGTAGTAAACTATCTGAAGTAGAAAGCCTTTTAAGCCAAAAGCAAGCGATTTTTACTGAGAGTCATCCAGAGGTAATTACATTACAGCAACAACGTGATAAATTACAGGCTCAAGTTCAAGAATATATCGCTCAAGCTGCTCAAGGTGTAGAAATTGACCCCAAGTTAGGCAATGAAGCTCAGGGACGTGCTGCTTTAGTTCAGCAATTGATTTTAGCTGAAAGCGAAGCTAATGCCCAACGTCAACAAGCGCAGCTATTAGGTAGTCAAATTACTAAGCTACAAGCAACTTTTAACGCACTACCTGCAAAACAAGCAAAGTTATCTGAACTGCAACGACAGGTAGATATTGCTGAGGGTGTTTATAAAGGTTTAGTTGCTCAAGTTCAACAAAACAATATTGACGCTTTTGATGCGTATCCCAATGTGCAAATACTTGACCAACCAAAAGTGAATCCTAATCCTGTCAGTCCCAAGGTCTTATTGATGGTTGTCAATGCGGTTTTAGCATCACTTATTGGTAGTCTTGCTTTAGCATTGTTTTTAGAAAGCCGCAACCCATTGTTAAGCGCCAAAGATTTACAAGACCAAACATTCGGCGTTATCGAACGTATTCCCCGCATTAAAAATTCTGGAATCAAATTTGAACTGGCAAATGAGAATGAAGTTGAATTTCAACGTTTAGCATCTGCTATTAGTTTGCAACCGATAGAAAACCGCCGGATGCTAGTTAGTAGCGCTATTACTGGTGAAGGTAAAACAACTGTAGTTATGGGATTAGCCTACGCCTTAGTTGATTTAGGCTTTAAAGTTTTGTTGGTGGATGGAGATTTCCGCAAAGCTGACCTTTCGCGTCGTCTAGGTTACACACAAGAATCAAACTTCGATACTTTATGTGTAGCAGTACAGCCTAATCTTGACTTGTTACCAACTTTACCTCAACAACGCAAAATCGTAGAAATGATTGGACGCGGAGCTTTTGAGCAAAAATTGGCTGCCTGTGAAGCTGCGGGTAATTATGACTACGTTATTGTAGACAGTGCTCCCGTGACGTTAACTAGTGAAACGTCTTTAATGGCAAGTATTATTCAGAATTTATTATTTGTTGTCCGTCCAGACACAAGTTACAAAAATTCAGTCAATGAGAGTTTTGCACAATTGACTCAACATAATGCTCGATATTTAGGTCTAGTTATTAATGGTGTAGAAACTAAGCCTCGTTCTTACCCCTATGGCTCCAAGTCTAATGCTCCATTAGTTAATTCTTAAAATTTGTTGTAACTATGCAAGAAATTAATAATTCAATTAAAAAAACATTAGCCGAAATTTATTTTGCAGCAAAGCGCTTGTATTATCAATGGCGATATCCAAATGTCAAAATGGCTCCAGGAGTAATCATAAAAGGCTCCTTAAAAGTTTCTGGTAGCGTCAAAGTTAACATCGGAGTTGGTAGCCGTCTTGGTAAAAACGTAACTATTTATGGTTCCGGTACACTTAATGTAGGTAATAATGTACTTTTAAATGGAGCTTGTATAGGTTGTCTAAGTTCTGTAACCATTGAGGACGATTGTCTTATTTCTGATTGTTTCTTAGCAGATAGTGATTACCACAATATAGAACCTCACCTACGCCATTTTAAACCAAGACGCAAAGCTACAGCACCTATTTTGATTAAGCGTAATGTTTGGATTGGAGCTAGAGCTACTGTCATGAAGGGTGTAAGAGTCGGAGAAAATAGTGTGGTTGGTTTGGGTAGTATCATTAGAAAATCTGTACCCCCAAATGTTGTTGTAATCGGTAATCCTCAACAAATTGTCAAACATTTTAATGTTGCACAACGTGAGGAAGTTATTAGCGGTGGATTATTACTACCCTATACGTGAAACCCCACCCCCGACCCCCTCCCCGCACGCGGGGAGCGGGGCTACGATAGTAGCTTAAAAACAATTAATACATTATTTAAAATAATTAATAGATTAACTCAAAACCGAATTAGCCACTAACAATTAATTGAAAAAATCGTAGCCCCCTCCCCGTTTACGGGGAGGGGGTTGGGGGTGGGGTTTTCAAGTGGGGTAGCGATTAATCTATTTATTATTTACTATTTATTGTTTATTATTTCTTCTTCAAAAATCGCTGACTCAAACGGGAAACAAACAAGTCAACCTCTGGTAATTTCAGTAACGAAGCGATAACCCCAAAAGCCACCAAACCAATTAAACCAGATACAGATAACTGTAAAAGTTGAATTACAAAACCTTCTTTACCTAAAATTCGTTGGCAAACCTGAAGAGTCGCAAAACTAGCACCACCTGCGACTAAACTACCAACACCCAAACCGAAGATTGGTAAACCCCATTCTTTTAAAGGTAATCCATTTAACTTGCGATTAAGACAAAAAGTCAGCATTAATACAGAATTACAATTTACCGTAACAGTTCCCAATACTAAGCCAGGAGCGCCAATTCCCAAAGCTTGAGTGAAAAGCCAATCTAAAAAGGCGTTGAGAAAAATATTAAAAATACTAATGCGAAAGGGTGTCTGACCATCACCTAAAGCATAAAACACCCGTACTAAAACGTCACGGGTCAAATAGGCAAACATCCCAATACCATTGACAACCAGCAAAGAAGCTACCAAGCTTGAGTTCGATTGACTAAAAGCTCCACGTTGGTATACTACTTGTACAATTGGCTCAGCTAAAGTGACCATTAAAGCACCCAAAGGCAACATAGTAAAAGCACAAAGAATTAGCCCTTGTCGAATACGTAACTTTAAATCTGGCCAGTTTTCTGGGGCTGCTAATTTGGCAAACATTGGTAACAGAGGAACCAAAATCATGTTAGAAATGATTCCCAAAGGAGTTTGTACCAATAACCCAGCATTCGCTAAAGCAGCACCGACTCCTGTAATAGATAATAGAGAAGCAAAAAATAAATCTGTTTGCAGGTTGATATACAACATCCCAGAGGAAAAAGTTGCAGGAAGCATAATATTAACGATTTCTTTTACCCCTGGTTCGTGAAAATCAAATCGTAGACGGAATTTCCCCATTCCCGCTTTTGCTTGAGCTACGACCTGTACCAACCATTGTAAAATAGCACCGATTAAAGTTCCCCCAGCTAAAGCCATTCCTCCCCATACAGCATATTCAGGCGTACTAATTTCTTTCCCGACTCGCAGGTAAAGAAAACCCACACCAATAATTACTGTAAGACTAGAAAATAAAGGACTAACCGAGGGTAGCCAAAATTGATTTGCTGTATTTAAAACCCCAAAACCAATACCTATCAGTCCTGCTAAAACCGCCAGTGGGGCCATTATTTGTAGTTGTCGGATGGCTGTATCTCTAATTAACTCTTTTCCTGGTAATGTTAAACCTGGTGAAAATACGTCAATTAAGAAAGGAGCAGCAATTACTATACCAACAGAAGCGATTAGCAGTACTGTTCCGACCATCGTTGTCACGGTCTCTACCAAAGGAGCTGCTTCTTCTTTTTTGCGCTTGGCTAAAACACTGACAACGGCACTATAAAATGGCCCATTTATACCACCAAGTAATATAAGCAGAAACCCAGGTATAGTGTATGCGTACTGAAAAGCATCAGCGGCTGGACCTAAGCCAAACGCAGCAGTTATCACTTGTTGCCGCACTAAGCCAAAAATTTTGCTGATAAAAGTTGCGGCAGCAATAATGCCAGCAATCCCAGCGGAAGAACGTGAGGGTTTTTGTTGCTCTGTCACAAATACTACCAGAATACCAAAGGACGGCGCTTAACTAGACAGTGTAGGGTAGAAGACTACTGTAATCGCATTTCTACGACACTTGTCTGAGAACATTTAACATGAATTTTGGTATTGTGTCAGGTTATTTTTTACAAATCGCTCAAAAATAGTAGTAGCCCCCTCCCCGTAAACGGGGAGGGGGTTGGGGGTGGGGTTCTTCCGGTTAACTCAAGGGCAACCCAAACTATCCCGTGTAGAAACTCCAGTCACTGAGTTAACACCATCAGCCCTTTTACACATAAGTTTCATTTGGTACGTATCTATCAAAGCATCCGTAAAATCAGCACCAGTAATATCCGCATCAAAAAGGCGACTGCGGGTTAAAGTAGCCTCTGTAAAAATCGCATTTTTAAGATTAGCGTTATCTAGCGTCACTCGGTCAACCAAAGCTCCTGAAAGGTCAGCTCCTTCCAAATTAGCTTTCAGTAAAACTCCCTTAGTTAAAATCGCATTAGTTAAATTAGCACCTTGAAAGTTTGTGCCCCGCATTTCAGCTGCGACAAAAGTACCACCTCTCAAATTTTCGCCATGAAAGTCTCGATTATTTAAATCCGCATTGCTGTAGTTGATTGTGTTTAACTGAGCATAAGCGGGACTAGAGCTAAGAATTATCCATAACCACGCTAGAGCACAAGCTAGTATCAGACGAAGTACATTCTTTACCCACGAGGACTTGCAATTGCCAGCACTCCTTACGGAATTACTATAGTTATTTTGAACTACTTCTTGATGTAAACTCATTTTCATAATTTTTTGTTCAACAAATTAAATATTAGTAAAAATTTGTAACCAGAATGTATAAAAAAATAATAAATAAACAATGTAGAGACGTTACATGTAACGTCTCTACATTTTCAACCGTCAACCGTCAACAGTTAACAAAATTACTTAAAGTCCTTACCGATACGAATTGTCAAGTCGGATTGTAAGTCACCAATAGCTGAAACTTGGATTTCACCCAAACCTAAGCTTTTTTGTAATTCTTCTGCTGCGTCGCGATTAGCTTTTTGAGCAATAATTTGAGTTTGACGAGCGCGGTCTACCCAATCTGGAATTGCGTAAACGTTGGTAAAGCCCCTTTGTTTAAGAGAGTCAATAACTTTTTGCGTTAACTCTGGTTTATTGGATGCGTTTTGAACAGCAATTTTCAGATTTGGTAGAGCTTTGACAATTGGGTTCATACCCGCGATTGTCACCCCAACATAATTGTTTAATAGGTTTACTTGTCCAGTTAAATCTATCCAATAGCTATCCGGGTCAGCACTCATACGGCTAAAAATACCTGGCAACATGGTCATCTGGAAATTATCCCGCTCGATGTTAAGCGAGAAATTAACTAATGCCATGATTTCTTCTGACTTAAGATTTGTGTCAAAGTATTTACGTAGTATACGAGTTAATTTAGGCAATCTTGGCAGAACTGTGGGACTACTTAGACGTTCTCTTAAACCCATCAATAGCGCTTGTTGTCGCTGCACTCTCTCTAAATCCCCCATACCTTTTTCACGGTAGCGAACAAAATTTTCTGCTTGTTCACCATTGAGGGTTTGCCAGCCATTAACTAAATTAATCGATAGTCTTTGGGCGTTGTCTTGATACCGCATATCCTGAGGGACAAATACCTCTACCCCACCCAATTCATCGACTAACTGCCGTAACCCGCTGGTAGGAATGCGGATGAATCGGTCAATTACAGCATTATTTAAAGTGCGGCTAACTACTCGTGCTGCTAAAACTGGTCCACCTTGAGCATTAGCCTCGGATACTTTGTTCAACCCTTTTTCTGGGATGGCTATCATTGTATCCCTGGGAATCGAAAGCACACGTATTGTTTTACTCTCTGGGTTTAACCGTAACAGCAGCATCGAATCACTTTTACCCGCGAAGCTCTCAGGAGAACCATCCACAGCACCGGGAACTGGCTCAATTCCCATGACCAAAATATTCATCGGTCGTGTTAATTGATACTTAGAAAGATTACTCCATAATTCCGCAGGCAAGGGAGTTTTTTGCTCATCTTTCGCATTTAAGCCAAGTTCATCATCTCCAGTACGGTCCATATCGCTCCAAAGTGGAGTCCACAGAGCCAAACCTGATACAAGCAATCCCGACATCATTGTCCCAACAACAATTGTTAGCACCCAAAACAGCCAACGTGGCATGGTTAAACCTAGCCTATCGTAAAGCTGACCGGGAATTGAGGCAACGGACTCGCCTAATTTAGGAGAAACATTGGCGGACGATGCTTCTGTTGGCTGATTCAGTGCTTCTTCTATAGCCAAAGATGCTACTTCTGGCTTTGGTGTTAACTGATTTTCCGATTTTTGTACTTGTTTTACCACTACTCTCTCCCCACTCAACCACTCCCTAAAAGTTATGTTAATGCAAGCTACCAAACTTGCCAGTGGAAAATACCACAGTAGACTTGTAGTGTTCTTGCGTAGACTTATATGACGACATATGACTAAATCATTTTTCCCCGTTATTTTAGCTGGTGGTAAAGGCGAACGTTTTTGGCCCTTGAGCCGGTTAAACCGTCCCAAGCAATTTTTAAGTCTCGATGGTAGCTCTAGAAGTCTCCTACAAGCAACAGCTGACAGACTTTTAAAATTAGCTGATGGTTGGGAAAACTTATGGGTGATTACATCGAGTCAGATAGCTCAAGGTGTCAAAGACCAATTACCCGAACTACCATCCAACAACTTACTCATTGAGTCACAGGGAAGGGACACTGCTGCTGCCGTCGCTTGGGCTAGTTTGGAAATCCAAAAGCGTTATGGTTCAGACGCTTTAATTGGTTTTTTCCCCGCTGACCACTGGATTGCAGACCAACAACGTTTTGCACAAACAATTAACGCTGCAGCGCAATTAGCAGAAAAAGAAGAGGCGATTGTCACCTTGGGGATCAAACCTACCTTTCCATCAACCGGCTACGGTTATATAGAACAAGGCGAAAACATAGGTAGCTTTTATGACTTGACAGCTTACCACGTTAACCGCTTTACTGAAAAGCCTAACCGTAACACTGCGGAAACTTTTTTATCCACAGGAAGTTTTAGTTGGAATAGCGGCATGTTTATTTTTCGTGCTGGCGTTGTCCTTAAAGAATTACATACCTACGCTCCAGAAATCATCGAACCGTTAGAAAAACACGGGCCCGATATTTATCCCCAGTTGCCCAAAAACAGTGTAGACTACGCCTTGATGGAAAAAACCAATCTCGCATACGTTTTACCTGCTGACTTTGGCTGGGACGATTTAGGCGATTGGAATGCAATAGAACGCTTGCTCAAAAAAGAAGACAACCCTAATGTCGAACTCGCTACCCATGTTGGTTTAGATACCACAGGCTCTATTATTTATGCCTCCAACCCAGAAGACGTTATTGTTACAATTGGTTTGGAGGATGTTGTTGTTGTGCGCGACCGCAATGTCACCCTGATAGTCAGAAAAGACCGCACGCAAGAAATAAAACAAATCCTAAAAACCATACAAAACGATGAGCGACTAACTGAGCTTTTATAATTAATAGTCGGTTGGCTGCTGACTGCTGACTGTTGAGTGTTGACTGCTGACTGTGTTTATTGTCACATTGCGAGCAATTTCCTGTCATTTCGTTCGCATAGCGTCTCCTATAGCGAAGATGGAGGAACGACGTAAAGCGGAGCTTTTCCCGCAGGGTAGCAACCTCCTTCTTCAACAGTCAACAGTCAACAGTCAACCGTCAACCGTCAACCGTCAACCGTCAACCGTTAACCGTTAACCAATAACTATTCCTTATTGTTTGCAAAACTTTAAACTCTTGACAGAGGCGGACTATGCCTCATTTCCAGTATAACTTGGCTATCTCAACAACGGTGGCTAAATAAAGAGATATTATCATTCTTTTTTATTCCCCACTCCCCATTCCCCACTCCAATTATGTTCCTGACACAAACAGTACCCCGTCAAAGAGAAATCGTAGAAGTATTGCTTCGCAATGGTTGGGATTTTATGAGACGCTTACTCACAGTCGGAAAAGCCTCTGATCCCCAGCTACCGACCCCCGCTGTTCTCAAAAATATATTGGTGGATTTAGGCCCGGTTTACATAAAACTGGGTCAGCTACTTTCCACCCGTCCAGACCTATTAAGCGCTTCCTATATAGAAGAACTTTCTACCCTACAAGACGAAGTACCCCCAGTTGCTTGGGAAGAAATCGAAGTTCTCATTCGTCAACAACTTAAACAATCTCTTGAAGATACTTTCACCATAATTAATCCCGTAGCCGTTGCTGCTGGTTCTATTGCCCAAGTACACAAAGCCACCCTTAAAAACGGACGAGAAGTAGCAATCAAGGTTCAACGTCCAGGGATTGATGTAACAATAGCCCAAGATATTGCTTTAATTCAAGGTGTCGCTGATTTAGTAGCCAGCACCGAATTTGGGCAAAACTATGAAATTAAATCCATAGCTGAAGAATTCACAAAAGCCTTAGAAGCGGAACTAGATTTTACTCGTGAGGCAAGTTTCACCGACCAATTAAGACAAAATTTATCTAGTAGTCGTTGGTTTGACCCGAAACAATTAGTAGTCGCAGAAATTTTTTGGGAATTAACCACACCAAAATTACTTGTGATGGAGTGGCTCGATGGCGTACCCTTACTTTCAGCAAAGCTCGAAGGAAATAACGGTAAAGACCCCGTTGCCGAACGCCAAGCAATCACAACTTTACTATTTCGCGCTTTTTTCCAACAACTATACATAGACGGATTTTTTCACGCTGACCCCCATCCCGGCAACATTTTTTATCTCAAAGACGGTCGGATTGCTTTACTCGATTGTGGAATGGTCGGACGACTCGACCCCCGAACACAGCAAATTTTAATAGAGATGTTGTTAGCGATTGTTGATATTGATGCATCTCGGTGCGCTCAATTAACCTTACAGCTTTCTGACTCTACTAAACCTGTGATTGTGGCTCGGCTAGAAAATGATTATGACCGAATGTTAAGGAAATATTACAATTTAAATTTAACTGAAATTAATTTTAGTCAAATTATTTACGAACTATTACAAATCGCCCGCAATAATAAAATTCGTCTACCCAGCAACATGGGTTTATACGCCAAAACTTTAGCTAACCTAGAGGGGGTAGCTCGTGGTTTCAACCATGAGCTTAATTTTATCGATGAAATTAAACCATTACTTACAGATTTATTTCGTCGTCAATTATTTGGTGAAAGTCCAGTACGTTCTCTCTTAAGAACAGCATTAGATTTAAAAAATCTCTCACTACAATCACCTCGACAGTTGGAATCAATTTTAGATAGATTGACATCAGAAACTTTACAGTGGAATTTGTCAATTAGAGGGTTAGACTCTTTACGTCGTACTGTGGATGATTCAGCCAATCGATTATCCTTTAGTATTCTTGTTGGTTCACTAATTATGGGTGCTGCAATTATTTCTACTAATGCTAGAACCCCAGAATTATCTTTTTTGAGTAATGTTTTGTTTGCTGCAGCTAGTTTGCTGGGATTATGGTTAATTTTTAGTATTTTGCGGTCGGGACGATTGCGGTAGTAGTTATATTTGTGCCATTTAATTAAGGAGCATCCCAATTTTGTTAAAACCCCTGAACGGTCATTTCGGGCTGAAAGCTAAAACCCGTTAAAAACGGGTTTTAATTTGCGCTTTTATCCAAGGTTCCAACCCGTTTCAACGGGTTTTAGCTTTTAGCCCGAAATGACCGTTCAGGGATTTATTTGCCTCATGTATCAAAATGGTTATCAGTGTGCCCATCGGTGTGTCTATCGGTGTGCCCATCGGTATGTACGTCAATGTGACCCCGACCCCTGCTATCAGAATGACCCACACCACTATCAACGTGGCTAGTTACAGTATCACCATCAATATGGGTCACACTACGGCCATCAGTATGACTTACATTAGCGCCATCAGTGTGGCTTGTATCATTGTGAGTATTTGGAGCATCACTGTGGCTTGAAGATGCTTGCCCATGCGTTCTTTGATTTGCGACCAAAGTAGTAATCACTGGGATTGACAACCCTGCTGTAATTACTGTTCGTCGGCTAAAGACTTTATACTGTTCTTGCTGTTGAACTGTAAACTGTTGCGAAACCCAGCTATCAGCAAGAGCTTGTCCCTCAGCTAAATTAACGAGTGCCCATTCATAACATTCAGGTGCAAGAAAGCGAGCATACACCACTGCTAGCTCTGTTGTTGCATAAGTACGAAAATTATCATTTATTTCAAAAGTTTCTAGGTTACCAGGAATTCCGACAATCAACTTTTGTGTGATTGTTCCCGGTTGCTGCTGTTGAGACCATTGAGGTTCAGCGGTTGTTTGATTTGATACTTGTTTTAATAGCTTTTGAGTTGCCGCTAACCTTACCCAAGCAAGAGGACGTTTGCTCGCTGGACTGCATTGCGCTCGCCACAAGTCGCTGAGGCAAATTAGTTTTGTAGCTGCATGATATTCGATAGGAAAGCCCTGATATTCTAAAGCAATCATGAATTAATCTTCCTACACTAAAAAACTTTGTAACCTATCACTTTTGGAAGATGAAATATTATTTATATACGCAAAGGCTGATAATATTTTACCAAAAAATTATAATATTAACAAAAACCAAATTCTATGAGTATAGAAGTTCGTCCTTTAGGAGTTAAATGTAATATCCAGTGCCAATATTGCTACCAAAACCCACAAAGGGATGCAGGTAATATTGCACAAGGTTATGATTTAGAAAAAATTAAAGCCGCTGTAGAAAAAGAAGGGGAAAGTTTTACTTTATTTGGTGGGGAAGCTCTCCTAGTTCCGGAAGCTGATTTAGAGAAGCTTTGGAGTTGGGGTTTACAAAAATACGGCTCTAATGGTGTTCAAACTAATGGTGTCTTAATTAACGAGAATCACATCCGCATGTTCAAACAGTACAAAGTGCATGTGGGAATTTCTATTGATGGACCAGGAGAACTCAATGATGTCCGTTGGGTGGGAACTATTGAACGCACTCGTGCTGCAACAGCATCAACAGAAAAAGCTATTGAGCGTCTTTGCCAAGAAGGTATTCCTCCTAGTTTAATTATCACTTTGCACCGCGCTAATGCTACAGCGGATAAGTTACCCATAATGTATGAGTGGTTTCGCTATCTGGAAAGTATTGGCATTACCTCGGCTAGGTTGCACATTTTAGAAGTGGAAAACGAAGCTATTCAACAAAAGTATGTACTGACCCCAGAAGAAAATTTTACTGCGTTTCTTGGTTTTGCCAAGTTAGAGGAAGAACTAACAACTCTCAAGTTTGATGTATTTGCTGATATGCGGAATTTACTGTTGGTTGAAGATAATAATAGCACTTGTATTTGGAATGCTTGTGACCCCTACACGACTTCTGCTGTACGAGGAATTGAGGGTAACGGGCAAAGTAGTAATTGTGGTCGTACTAATAAGGATGGTATTGATTTTATCAAGGCGAATCAACCAGGTTTCGAGCGCTATTTGGCACTCTATTACACACCTCAAGAATATGGAGGATGTAAAAATTGCCGCTTCTTTTTAGCCTGTAAAGGACAGTGTCCTGGAACGTCAATTGATGGTGATTGGCGAAATCGTACGGAACATTGTCAAGAATGGAAACGTTTGTTCTCTTACATAGAAGCTAAATTGATTGATGAGGGAGAAATTCCCATTTCTATTAGCTCTAACCGCCAGCAGCTAGAACAAGTATTTATCGAAACTTGGGCAGGGGGTAAAAATACTAATCTATATTCTGCATACCATTGGCTAAAAGAAAAAACAATCAAAGCATCACAAAATTAATGGAAAGACAAAGACTTAATTTCCAACTTCCAGACTTTACGCGAGTCTGTTGGGTCAGCGACTCAGCTAAGAGTATTTGGGAACCCCGTTTAGCACAAATTACAAATGCTTGGTTAGAAATCGAATGGCGTTCTGTAATTGCGGGTGTGCGTGAGTGTTGTTTGAATTCCTTAACACCTGAAGATTTGGTGGCAAAAGCTGGAAAGTTTGCAGAATACGGGTTATGCGCTCTACCGCTAGAAATGTGTGGGATTTCTCAATATTCCTATTCCAGTACAAGTTTGCCTATTGAACCAGGTAAACCTTTTGTGTTCCGCACGGTCATTGGCAAACCTGAGAGTGTGTGGCAATTCAAACAAGCATTTAACACCGGTGATAACCTTTTAATTGGAAAACTCTTGGGGTTTCCAGATTGTTGTCGAGAATTTTTTCAACAGGTTTGGGTGGAACAAAGTTGTGTGGATACAACCTGGCAAATGGCTTGTAATACACTCAAGTCAACAGAAATAGCGGAAGACACCAGATTAATTAAAGTTAAAGGTTCTCCCTATAACAATATTCTTTGGCGTTGGATGGGGATACGTTTGGTTCCCCATTTACCCTGTAGCTTTGATTGTCAACACACCAAATCTTTCGGGGAAAAACTGATGCAAGTTGGTTTGTCTGCTGGTTATGAGCAAGAAATGGACTGGTTGTTACAAATTCTTAATTGGTCGGTAGAGTGGTCTGCCTTGCATGGTATTGCGGAAATTAAAACTTCGATACTTAAGGTATCAACTATGACAGATGCAACACCATATAAGTATACAGTTCAAAGACAAGGGAAAACTGAGACCGACGAAGGTGCTAGGGGATTAAATTTTCCTTATCAAGTACCCCGTAAGCCTTTGTTTACTAGTTCTTCTGCTTTTCAACGTGGTATTGAAAATCCTATTACTCAGTTAGCTGAACATCCAGATAAGTATGCAGCGAGTAATGGATTTAGTTCTCGTTTGGTGATGGATAAGGCTCATCAGCCGATTGTTGAACAAGCAATTGCCTTTTTGCCAAATACAAGCAGTAACGTTATTGATTTAGGTTGTGGTAATGGTGCTTTGCTCAAAAAAATTTATGAAAAGAATTTTAATATAATTCCTTATGGTATTGAACAGGAAGCAAGCCGTTTGGAGAACGTTTCCCTGCTTTTGCCTCAATTTGTTGACAACTTCTGGGTTGGAGATATATTTACCTCAGAGGAACTTTGGGCACAAAATCGTCGCTACTCTTTAGCCTTACTAATGCCAGGAAGATTACTGGAGGTATCACCAGAAACTGCCGCAAACCTTAAAAAGCGACTTCAACAGCAGTGCGATCGCCTTTTGATTTATGCCTATGGTGATTGGTTGACTCGTTACGGTAGCCTTACTGGACTAGCGAAGGAAGCTGGTTTAGAGCTTTTAAATCCGAAAAATATTCGGGCTAGCTGCGGATTTGCATTTTAACATACAGTTTCACACCTGTTTAATTTTCAGACTTTGTAGATAAGCTTGGGGGTTATCTGGGTCAAATTTGACACCATCAAAAAAAGTTTCAATACCGCGAGAAGTACTTTTAGGGATTTCAGCATCAGTTACACCCAAAGATTTAGCTGCTTCTTTCCATAAATCTTCCCGGTTGACTTTATCAACAATCTTTTTAATATCTGTATCTTTTGCTATTTTGCCCCAGCGCATATTCTCAGTTAAGAACCAAGTATCATGGCTTTTAAAGGGGTAAGAAATAGAAACCCCATCGCTCGACCAAAATTTAACTGCTAAACTTGGGTTCTCGATAACACGACCATCACCATAGTCAAACTTTCCTTTAATTCGACCTTCAATATCAACTAGAGGGGCATTTACATAGTTCTTATCAGCTAAAATTTTGCACAATTCATCTTTATTCTCTGCCTTGTCGCACCATTGTTGTGCTTCCATAACTGCTTGAAGCAATGCTTTTGCGGCTTTGGGATTTTTGTCCACCCAATCAGCTCTCATGGTAAAAACTTTTTCTGGGTGATTTTTCCAGATTTCCCCAGATGTAACTGATGTAAAACCTATTTGTTGACTAACAATCCGCGCATTCCAAGGGTCAGTGGCACACATAATATCCATCGTACCCTGTTTCATACTGCTTACTACTTGAGCGGGTGGAATCACCAAAATAGAAGCATCTGTTTCTACATTAATTCCTCCAGCAGCTAACCAATAACGTAACCATAAATCAATTGAACTGCCTGGAAAAGTGATAGAACATTTAATTTTTTCGCCTACACTTTTAGCTTTTTCAAAGACTTCTTTTAAAGACTTACTATCTGCTTTAACTCCAATATCTTTATACTTATTAGCAACAGAAATCCCCACACCATGAGTGTTCATTCGCGCTAAAATGAACATGGGAATTTTACTATTACCTTTAGTAATTTTACCTTCTGAAATTAGTTCGGGTATTGGGCTTTGGAAATGTCCACCATCAATTCCACCACCAGCAGAGCCTATTTCAACATTATCTCGTAAAGCTCCCCAGGAAGCTTGCTTAGCAACTTTAACATTCATTCCATGCTTAGCAAAAAATCCTTTTTCCTTGGCTATAACAAGAGGAGCACAGTCAACTACGGGCAAGAATCCTAAATTTGCGCTTGAAGTTTCTAAATCTGTCCTGGAAGCTGCATTGGCTTGAGCGGCATTGTTTGGAGTATTAGCACCAGGGGGATTACCAGTACATCCGTGCAATACTAAAGTTCCTAAAGTAGTTGCTCCAGCATTCAGCAAAAATTGACGACGAGAAAAGCGATTATAAAACTCAGCCATAAAAATCTCCTGATAGATGCTTGATGTCACACACTAATAAAGCAAATTGGTTTTATTTGCATAGCCTCGTTATTTTCGCCTAAGCAATTGAAAATGATAATGGTATCAGCTTAACAGGGCTAATATGATTTTTTAGACTATAAATAGTTATAATTTCCTATTAATATTATCAATCGGTTACCATAAGTAATTATACTTAATAATATAATTGACACGATAATGCTCAATTTATGTACCCTACAATGTAGAGACTAAAGATGTTTAGCCTCTACATTTTGTAGATAATTTTAGTAATTTTTGTGAATGCATCAAACGATATATAATGCCGTATTTTTTAATTTTATAATCGGCTTTTACTTGGCACTAAAATCATGGAAAAATAAGGAACTTGTGCGGGGTCAACCTCGTGTAAGGGAATAATTTTTTGATTTTCCATTGTTCCCCTTTCTATATACTGCGCTCGTGATGACATACCTAATTTTTGCAACACGTCACGAACTTTGGCAAAATGTCGTCGCAGCTTAATAATTGCTACTGCATCGGCATTTAAGAGTTGTGCTTCTAATACTTCTACTGGCAAAGGCGCAGGTAGTACACTAAAGATATCATTTCGGTAACTGATGGGAACTCCCAATGCCGAAGCACAACCCATTGGTGAGGAAATTCCTGGTACAACTTCTGTTTCAAATTCGTCAGATAGACGTGTAAAAACGTACATGAACGACCCATAAAATAAAGGGTCACCCTCACACAATACTACTACATCCCTTCCTGCAGCTAAATGCTCGGCAATAGGGGTAACAATTTTGTCATATATTGGTTGTGCTGCAACTGCATCAATCGCACGGGGTAAGTGATATGGAAACTCGATTTGGTTCCCCGGCAAATATCCAGCTACAATACCCCTCGCGACACTGGGTTTATCTTCCGCTGATTGATAAACAACTACCGGACACGACTGCAATAACCGTAACGCTTTTAAAGTCAACAGTTCTGGGTCACCGGGTCCGACTCCTATCCCGTAGAGACGACCTTTAGGCATTTAAACTACTCCACATTTACTTTACTTGTGCCTCAATCAGCTGATTACCTCAGAATATCTACCAATTAATTATTAATCGCTTATTTTTAACTTTTAATTTTTAATTGCTACTCTTCTTCCATAGCTAAAGCATTAACAGCAGCAGCAGCGATTGCGCTTCCACCACGTCTTCCATGTAATGTGATAAATGGCACACCTCTACTATCTGCTGCTAGTGTCGCTTTAGACTCAGCAGCACCTACAAAACCTACTGGAAAACCAAGAATCAAAGCTGGTTTTGGTGCTCCAGCATCAAGCATTTCTAATAACCGAAATAGTGCAGTAGGAGCATTACCAATTGCGACTACTGCTCCCTCTAAATGCGGACGCCAAAATTCCAGAGCAGCCGCAGAACGAGTATTTTCCAACTTTTCAGCGATTTCTGGTACTTCAGGATTGTTAAGGGTACAAATTACGTCATTATTTGCAGAAAGTCTTTTGCGTGTAACACCATCAGCCACCATACGACAATCGCACAAAATTGTCGCTCCTGTTTCTAGAGCTTTACGTCCTGAAGCAACCGCAGTCGAAGACGCTGCGATATCAGAAACAATATCGGTCATCCCACAAGCATGAATTAAACGCACGGCAACTTTTGCTAAATCCGCAGGAAGTAGAGATAATTTAGCTTCTCGTCGGATGATAGCAAAAGAATTGCGGTAGATTTCTTTTCCATCTCGAATATAGTCAATACTCATTTTTTTGTTGACGGTTGACGGTTGACGGTTGACGGTTGACGGTTGACGGTTGACGGTTGACGGTTGACGGTTGACGGTTGACGGTTGACGGTTGACGGTTGACAGAAAAAACATTATTAGTCGTTATTCATAATTCATCATTGGTAATTTACCAGTCAACAGTCAACACTCAACACTCCACACTCAACAATCAACAGTCAACAGTCAACAGTCAACATTTTTTCAATAAGTTGTGGTATTTGCTCAAAAGGTATCCATTGATGAAGTTCTTTTCCAAATTTATCGTCGCTATTGCCTTCTCCTACATAAACTCGGTAACCTTCCACCATCTCCCCATCTTTTTCAATTGTTAAACCAAGGAGGGTGATATCACTTTTATGATGCTGAGCACAAGTTTTCTGGCATCCTGTAAAATGTATATTAACTGGTTGCTTAAGAGCGATACGCTTATCCAGATATTCTGCTAAAGCTAAAGCATGTCCTTTTGTATCTGTTGCGGAAGAAGTGCATCCCGTGTTTCCAGTACAGGAGACTAAAGCACTACGAATATTAGTTGCTGACCAGTGTAACCCTAGGTCTTGTATTTTTCTTTTTACATCGTAAATATGCTTATGTGGTAGGTCTGTTACTAATAAGTTTTGCCAAGGTGTAAGCCTTAGTGTACTGTTACCATAAGTGTCCGCAATATCTACCAAACCTCTTATCTGACGAGTTTCCAACTGACCCAAAGTTAGTACAACACCTATATATGATAGCCCTTGTTGGCGCTGGGGATGGATGCCGATATGTTGATAACCAAAGCGTTCCTCTCCAGTTTTATTTTCATTGGAATACGAGAGTAAGTTGAGTTCTGGAGTTTCCTTAATTAAGCTAAAGGGAAGAAGGTGTTCAACTTTCTCAAGAAATTTTTCAATCCCCAGTTGGCTTAAAATTTGTTTTAAACGTGGTTTGCGATTCTCAGCATTATCTTCTGAAAGCAATTTTTCTGAAACCTGAGATGAGGTTGCTATACTTAGATATGTTTGTGCTAAATATACTTGTGCCAAGGCTCCGACTACCGAAACACATTCCTCTGGCTTGACTAAAATACCTACATATATGCCGTTTAATATCAAACGAAAATAAATTTTATTGTCAACTATGACAGCAGCAAAAGTGACATCACTAGGACGGGTAGTAATAGAAACAGCCTCACCACCGTCAAAGGAAATACTAAACTTTGCGGAAAGTTCTGACAATTCTGGGTGATTTACAATATAATTATCGACTTCCCTAACTAAATAGCGAGTATCAATTAGTTGATTGGTGTCAATACCCGCAGTCGGACTACACGTGATGTTGCGAAGGTGGTCAACTTTACTGTTTGTAGAGGCTAAGCCAATTTCCTGTAATATCTGAAGAACGTCGTTGTCGATTAAACTTTTAAGAGCGCGAATTTGTAGATTAGAGCGATTTGTAATCTTTGCGTAATGTGCCCCGTATTTATCGGTTAAGTCAGCAATAACTCGGAACTGCTGAGTCGTGATAATTCCTCCAGGGGTACGGATACGGGATAATATTCCATCTCTTGCGGATGTTCCGTAAAAAAGGCCAGGACAAGTGGGAGAAAAAGATGTGATAGACATTGCTTACGACCCCTTCCCCGTGCGACGCGGGCAATAGAGAAAATAGGTTTGGAGTAGGCATTCTGACTTACACACCTTGGTTTATTTCCCATTGATTAAACCAAAACTGGATTACAGCTGCGGCACAGTACCGGAATTTCACCGGATTTTCCCTCTTCCAAATGAATAGCAAATATTGTAGCACAAGGTACAGAACCTCGTAGAGACCTTACATGTAACGTTTTTACTAAATATTGTCAAAAATTAGTGTAAATAAATTGCTTATCACTTATGAAAGATTTTTTACCAATATAAATTATATTAAGTATTTTTATGTAGATTCTTTATAATATCTTTACTGGCTTTACAATAGCTTTTTAGAATAAGTTGTTTAGAAAATTTATACTATTTATGCTAATTTATACAGGGTAATTTTCAGATGCAAATAGCTACCGGACAAGCATTAAGAATTCTCTATAGGTTGAAGTTAATTCGTTCGTGTCCACCTCATGATGTCGGGATAGAATTTTATCGCAAAAAAGTTTCCTGGGGCTTACGTCCGGATGCATGTTCATGTGATATTGAATTTGTTGAATATCTTCAAAAAATAAAAGCGGAAGATAAAAATATTTTTCACTTTGGTACAGGTTCTCATCATATTGTTGGTCTAGAAAATCAAAAATTTATTCATCCGAACGAAATAATTGCTATTACTGCATCAGTTCCTGAGTATCAGTCATATACGGATTTATTTATAAAACAACCTGAGTTAGCAAAATACTACAAAGTATTTCTGGGAGATATATATACCTTGACTGATAGATTTTTACCACAGTTAGATATAGTCACATTGTTCCACTTATGCGAGTTCTATTTTCCAGAAAATTCCCCTAAATTACATCACAATGATGCATCACTTCTGCAACTATTTTTGGATAAGTTAAATGTTGGTGGAAAAATATTATTTTACAAAAAATCTTTTGCTTGGGGTGATACTGAAGCTTTAGTGAAAAAATTTGAACAACAAGAAAAGATTAAACAGACAGAAGAATACAAATCTTTACTGGTCTATTCAAAAATTTAATTGAATCATAAGCTAATTTAGTTATTTTATTCACTTATTTCAGGAGGTATATTAAAGCCTCCTTTTTTTTATGCTGCTTAGTTTTAAGGACAAGACTCAACGAAAAAGTTTTTTGAAAAATCTATATAAAGATAGATGTATGAAGGCTGTTACAGTAGCTTAGAATACAGCAAGATTAAAAAAATACACCGTAATAAATATGAAATTTTATACCCCCAGATAGATGCGGCTGTTGCAATGTTCAAAGTTCAAGGCTTGCTTTTAAACAGTAGTAGTGTTCCTTATTTAAAATCTGTGGTTGTCAAAGTTGCAAGTGCGGTCGCTGTTTTAGTTGGTAGTCTAGTATTACTGGGCTGGAGCTTGGATATAGAAGTCCTCGAAAGCGCCTTTTCTGTCAGCAAAGTGACGATGAAAGAAAACGTTGCCTTCTGTTTTATTTTATCAGGTGCATCGTTATGGCTGCTATTTAACTCCTACAACCAAGAGAGAAATAGTTCAAAACTCAAATTTTTTTCTCCCCCATCTCCCCCACCTCCTCCATCTCCTCCACCTCCCTCATATTTTGTCCCACTGATTGGCAAAGTTTGTGCTTTCTCGGTGATTGCCATAGCTTTAATTACACTGATTGATTATTTGCTTGACTGGGGTTTTGGTATCAGTGAACCGCCATTGCTTGATAATTGGCTAGGCGGTTTCCTAGTGTTTGATTCTAAAAGAATGGGATTTAACTGTGCTTTAAACTTTGCACTTATCAGCTTAGCTTTAATTTTTATAGGCGAACACAAACGTAAAAGAAGCTACTGGTATGCCCAAACTTTAGCCTTTAGCGCAGCATTAGTTTCTTTTCTTGGAGTAATTGGTTATTTTTACAACGTAAAAAACTTTTCTAGTTTTCTTCCCCATACATCCTCAATGGCGTTACACACTTCAGTAACTTTTTTACTGCTTTGTGTTGGTATTTTATGTACCCATTCAGATAAAGGAGCAATGAAAATTTTCACAAGCGATACTTATAGTGGCTGGTTTAGTCGTCGTTTGTTGCTAGCTGCCATAGGGATACCTTTTATCCTAGGTTGGATAATTGTTTTAGGAATACGAAAAGGACTATACGATGCAGCATTTGCGATTGCGCTATTTGCGGTCGCTGTAATTGTGCTTTTTGTAATAATCATTTGGCGTAGCGCACAAAAAATCGAGCGTCTTTGTAAACAGAGAGATAGTGTTAAAACAGAGTTATTGTTAAACGAGGAGAAGTTACGAGCTTTTGTTAATACAAACTTTATAGGAATAGCCTGTTTTGATATTTACGGAGGAATATCTCAGGCAAATGAAGAGTTTTTGCGAATAATTGGTTACTGTAGACAAGATTTACTCGCTGGCAAAATTAATTGGGTTGAAATTACCCCAATTGAGTATAAAGATATTGAAGAAAAAGCAATTAATGAAGCTAAGCTAAAAGGTATTTGTACACCATATGAGAAAGAAGTAGTTTGTAAGAATGGTAATCGTATCCCTATTTTAATTGGTTATACATTGGTCGGAGAAGAGCGAGAACAAGCTGTATGTTTCATTCTTGACTTGAGTCAGCGTAAATTAACAGAGGAAGCACTACGTGAAAGCGAAGAAAAGTTTAGATTCGCATTAGACAATATACCTGGTGTATTCGCTATTTACGATGGACAGAGGCGGTTTCAGTTCTTAAACGCTACAGGTTTGAAATTACTTCAGAGGTCAAAAGAAGAAGTTATAGGCTATAGGGACGAAGAGATTGTTTCTCCTGCTACCTATAAATCTTATTTAGAAACTTTGGTTACAGCACAACAAACATGTAGTTTACAAACAACAGAAGCGGCTATTGATTTCCCAAATTATGGTATGTTGATAGGGCAGTTTAAATATGTGCCACTTTTAAAGGATAACGGTAAGATTCATCAAATTTTAGGATTTGCAGAAGATATTACTGTACGCAAGAAAGCTGAAGAGACACTACAAAATCAGCAGAAATGGTTGGAATATGTTCTTAATTTGATGCCCACACCACTATTATTTATTGAGCCGGAAACAGCGCAAGTTACATTTGCCAATAAAGCAGCCGATGAATTAGCTGGAGGTTCATTCCCTAAAGGAAAACCAACGAAAAATCATCATCAAATATACTATTGTACAGATGCTTCTGGAAAGCGTATTATAGACGAACAAATGCCGGGTGTTAGGGTCGCTCGCGGTGAAACTCTTAATGGTTTGGAAATGGATTGGCATACACCATCTGGTGTTCGTTCTTTATTAATATTTGCTGATACTTTGCCTGCAATGCATGGTCATCCTGCTACCTGTGTTTTAATATTTCAAGACATAACTAAACTCAAAGATGTAGAAAAAGCACTTTCTTTACAGACTGTTGAGTTACAGGAAGCGAGCAGACTAAAAGATGAATTTTTAGGAATATTGTCCCACGAGTTGCGGACTCCCCTCAACTCTATTCTCGGTTGGGCACAACTTTTGCGCGGTCGTAAGCTTGATGAAAGTATCACCATTAAAGCAATGGATAGTATTGAACGTAATGCTAAAGCGCAAACTCAGTTAATTGATGATTTGCTCGATTTGTCACGGATGATTCGAGGTCAATTAAAACTAAATGCCACTAAATGTGATTTAGTTCCCATAATTGATGCCTCTTTAGAAACGTTAAGCTTAGCAGTGAAAGCTAAAGACATTGATTTAAGATTTTATATTAACCAACCTGGGTTAGAGAATCACGGGAAGCAGGAAAATACTGAATTCTTGGTTGCTGGTGATGTTAAGCGATTGCAACAAATGACTTGGAATTTGTTATCAAATGCTATTAAGTTCACACCCTCAGGTGGTCGTGTAGAAATATTATTGACCAGTGTTAGCGAATATTCCTGTACAGGTGGTTGTCAACACGTAGCCGTAATCCAAGTCAAGGATACAGGAGTTGGTATTATTTCTAACTTCATGCCTTACGTATTTGATAGTTTTCGACAAGCGGATAGTTCTAATACTAGAGCACATGAAGGATTAGGGCTGGGACTCTCGATAGTTCAGCATTTAGTTGAACTGCATGGTGGTACTGTAAAAGTGGAAAGTCTCGGTCATGGAGAAGGTGCTACTTTTACGGTCAAGCTACCACTTCTTAAAGGAAGTAAACAATATACGGCTGTAGATACTGTAAATTTACAATCTTTACAAACTTGATAATTTTACGAGGATAGGGTGCATATTTCAGTCGGAGCAAAACTATTAATCAATAGTTGGATGTAAGTAAGTTCACGGTTGTATATGTGAAGTTTCTTTGTACTGACTACTTTATAACTGTTAATAGAAAATAAGGCAATTGATATGTTAACCCTAACAAAAACTTCTTCAGATACAAAACTTAATACAACAGTAGATGTTCAAGACTCCCAACAAGCCTATTTTTTACAGGAAGTTCTGGAAAACTTACAAGATGGTATATTAATTTTGAGCGCTAATGGGGATATTTTACACGCAAACTCCTCTGCTCGCGGAATTTGTCTTCAACTCAACGAGTCCTACTCTGAAGCAAACGTTGTACCAGCAAGTATTTGGCAACTTTGTGAGTCACTAATTGAAAACCACAGAGCGTTGTTACCTACTCAACAAGCTATCGTCTCTGACGAAATTGTTGTGGATAAGTCAAATGTTTTTCGTGTTCGTGTCAGATGGTTGGATTTAATTAAATTCCAAACCCCCTGTTTGCTAGTAACAATCGAAAACCGTTATGAGTCTCTGAAAAATGTAGCTATCGCAGAAGTCAAGAAGTATGACCTTACACCACGAGAATCTGAAATTTGGCTTCTTTATCGTGCTAACCACAGCTATAAAGAAATTGCTGAATCACTCTATATAAGCCTCAATACAGTGAAGAAACATATGAAAAGTATTCACTCTAAACGTCATGCTTATAACTAGAAATCTTGTCTATCGGGTGCTCTACGACATATAAAACAATCAATATTTTAAAAATTTATTTTAATAATAAAAATTCATTAACAATATTTTATTTATTAGATTTTAATTATTCAAATTATTTTAGTTTAAAATTAAACCTTGCTAATAGCTCAAAACAGAGTCTTATACCAATTCGCAATTCGCAATTGATAAATCCTGATTTGATAGGAGTTTCAGGCTTTGGAAATGTTTCAGGATTTTAGTGAATTGGTCTTACTTTTGAAATTGGTTCCCAGTAAGAAACTGGGAACGAGAAAAAATAGTATTTTTCTCACCCCTTTGAAAATTTTAGGGGTAATAACTTTTTAGTTATTAATTTATTTGGTAGATTTATTAAGAAAAAATTAGGGTTTCTTTTGTAAACGCAGTAGCTGATTATGAACTTGCTGCTGTAAATTTTGGTTTCCTTGAATTTGAACTGTGATTTCGTTAAAACGGTCCATAGAAAGTCCATTTTCTGTGACGACTTGTAAATAACGATTACAGTACTCAACTGCGATATTTTTCGCTTTACCGGGTAACCCATTAAAGCTGTTTGAGTCGTTACAAGAAATCTGGGGAACTTGTGAACTTCCCATCATTTTTTTTATCTCATCAAAGGTTTGTTGACGGCTGGGTTCCATTTCTAAAACCGTTTTAGCATATTTAACGACTTCATCGTTTTTTACGGGTGCTGCTTGAGCGTAGCTCTTTGAACTAAATATTAAACTGCTGGACAAAAAGCTCAGACTAGCAATAACGCCAATAAATATAGAGCGACGTAACATGTGATTTAATTTAAGTCGGCTATTGTTCAAGGAAAGTGTTTTCATGTGGTGCGCGACAAAATAACTACAGTAGGGACATCTTATTAACTGTGAATTACTTTAGGAGCTAGTTGTTCCAGCAAAAGCTATGTTAGGCGAAAATTTTGCTTAAATGTCAACTCCTTCTACATTTTTTCACAAAGCTCTATAACCTTTGTCTGAAGAATTGACATTTGCTCTGCTCCTTGCTTCAGACTCACTTCTAATTCTAATAATATAGGTAAGGCGGAAAGAAATTGCTCGGCGCTAAGAGATTTAACTTCTTGTTGTAGAAAATAAATTCGCTTAGGATTAGATACTTCTGCTGCTTGGGCTATTACTTGTGGATTGCGCTCGTTGCTTTCCATCATAAGTTTTACCCATAGCCAAGTGCGAAATTGACCTATAAGTGTAGCGACTATCCGCAAGGCTGGTTCTGAAGCAGTTATAAGTTCGGATGCTAGCCCTAATGCTTTGGCTGTCTCTCCGTTTTTGATTGCTGTTGCTAATTGCAAACTATTCTGTGTACTATTTCTGACTAATCCCGCAATAGCGTCTACGTCTAATGTAGCATTACTACTCTCAGCATACAATCTCAGTTTTTCTAATTCATTATACAGTAATCTTGTATCATTACCTACTGCTTCCGCTAACATTTGTATACCTCTGGGTGTCAGTTTTACCTTCACGTCCTCCGCTGCTTCCTTGACTGCTTCCACTAGAGATTCTGTTTTCCACGGAGGTATTAACGCAAATTCCCTCAACTCCGCAAATTGCTTTAGTGACTTGGTGGATTTTAAACGTTCGTCTGGTTTATTACGAGCTGTTAGCAATAAATATGAGTTATCGGGTATCACTGCTAAGGTACGTTGTAGTTCTGACAGCACATTTTCTGGACATTGTTGACAAAGATTAGTATCTTGTAACCAGACTAAGCGTCCACCTGCTCCGAATGCTGGTGTCATCACTTGATTTAATGCTTGAATAACCGCATCCGCTTCTTCTGTACCATATACCGTGTAATTAAAGCTCGTCCACAAGGGGTCAAGTACCGAATTGCGTAAATTAGCAACTGCTTTTTCGATAGCAAAACTGTTTTCACCCCAATATAAGTAAATTGGCATATAACAACCACCCACTCAAAGAAAAATAAATAGTTTAAAAGTTTCTCGGTCAAACTGCGTAAATTTTCATAAAATCAATCAAGGGGTTTCTCGGAGGCTATGAAGATTGGACGACAATTATCAAACTTACTTAAATCGGGTAGCACGCATGACGCTACCAGAAGCTTATAGTTCCCAAGTTCAGCACATCCAAGAATCTTTAAAATTTCAGTCTAACCAAGGTCTGCAAAGACAAGCAGTACCCTTTCCCGGTTATACGATAATTACACCACCTTCTGTGGAAGATGCACAGAACTCAACACTTTATGCAAAGTTACAAGTCTTTCAGCAAGAACTTTTGGGATTGCCTGATATCGGTAACTTAATTGTACCCGTACCTTCAGAAAGTTTTCATTTAACTATAGCCGACTTAATCTGGGACAATGCTTATCGTGACGCTTGCGAAAAAAATCCAGAATATGAGGAGGAACTACGCTCATGTTTTAGAGAAATTTTCCAGCAATATCAAAAATCCATGACATCCCAATCTTCTCCTATCCGCTGGTATAGTTTGGGAATGATGCTAATGCCAAGAGCTGTTGCTGTTTGTTTCGCACCACAAGATGAAAGTTCTTATGAGCGGATTATAAATTTGCGACGAGCAATTTATCAAAACTCACGTTTAATGGCATTAGGGATAGAACAACAATATCATCTAACTGCTCATGTGACATTAGGATATTTTGGAGAAATTTCTTCTAGTTTAAATCGCACAAATCTTGCAGAAATTTTTTCTGAATTAAATCAACAATGGCTATCAAATTCAGGAGAGTTTTTGATTCAACGTGCAGAACTCAGAAAATTTGACGATATGACACATTACTATCGTCAACCTGAATGGGGGAGTTTAGATTTAATTTAAAAAGACCAAGTGAACCCCACCCCCAACCCCTCCCCGTAAACCAGGGAGGGGGCTACGAAAAAGAAACCGTAATAATGTAATGACAATTTTTGATTTATGTTTCGCATTTATCGTAAATCTTAGCCCCCTCCCCGCGTGCGGTCCGTGGTGTTGGGGGTGGGGTTTCTTTGGTTGGAACCAGAAAGAAATATTCACTTTTTTCAGTAAAAATATCAATATTAAAAATATATCTTTTAAACCTATTATGTAAAACTACTGAAGCTTCATAAAAATCAATTATATAATCCCATAAATATAAAAAATAAAACAACTTACTTCAAAAACATAGACACTTGCTTTGGGATTAAATTATCAATAGATGTATCAACTTCAGTTACATCTTAGGCAAGAATCACATGATTACTAATAAGTTATTAACCGTTTTACTAGCTGCAACAACCTTAGGGGCAAGCCTTTTAACTGCCGCAACGCCTGCAAACGCTTTTACTATTAAAGGTAGAGATGAAGCTCCTGCTGCATTCAAAGATAATATTCAAGACTTTAGTCAGTTCGTTGGTAAAGAAGCTCGATACTTGGAGCCTGAAAAAATTGGAGCGCAAAGGGTAGACCTTTCTCGTCTCTTATTAAAATTTGACCACAATGTGAGTGTATTTTTTGTTGGCGAAACAGCAGGAGGATATCGCAACCGCTTAGATTTTTTAGCAACAGGCAAAAATGGTGCTACCACTACGGGCAAGATTTTCGGTGATACTTCTTGTAGTACTAGAGATAGTGGTTTCACTAACTTTACAGATTTCTGTCAAAATCCCAATGAGGATGTAGAAGGTAGAAGTAAGCAAGATAGTCCTCTGAATGTTGGTGACTTTGTAACAATCGGTAACTTTAAAGCGGGCACGAAGCTTGATTTCTTATTGCACTCCAACGATATCAATGGCGGTATATACGGTCAAAACAAGGAAGGTCAGACAGTAAAAGGAATCTTCAGCTTAGACGATTCTAAAAACCCGGATGGTATGCAGCACACAATGGGATATCTCTATAAGAACTTCTTAATCTTGGGATATGAAGATTTATGGGGTGGTGGCGACAAAGATTACAACGATACAGTTTTTGCCATTGATATTGGTAAAGCAAACGCCCAGCATTTTGAAAGCGCTGCTGTACCAGAACCTTCTGTTGCTCTAGGGTTACTTGGTGTAAGTGCAATCGGTTTCCTGAAAAATCGTCGTCGCTTGAGCGCAAAAAAATAAAAAGCTAAAATATCTGCGAGGTAGACACTGCAAGAATAAACTCAAAACTTTTATCTAGTTCAGGGTCATTTACCAAATTTCAATTTAAACCTGAATTCAATTAAATTCCACACTTTTTGGCTTACGTATACAAATGTAATTATTAAATACATTATATCCTAAGTAGTAAAATTGATGCCTCTTCTTTTGTAGAGATGTGATATATCGCGTATTTACAATTAATTGATGTAACATCAAGATGATAGTAACAGCGCATATAATAACTTTTTGACAATGACTATTTACTTTTATAAAGCCTGGGAAGCTTACGGCTGTTTTTCCAATTTTTCCCCCCATGCAATCATTATTCAAGACACTTACTGGGCAACTGTAGAACACTACTATCAAGCACAAAAGTTTGTGAATAGCCCAGACTCTACAATAATAGGGGCTATCCATACCGCTGCAACTCCAGAACAAGCTGCTGCATTGGGACGCTGTCCGACTCGTAAGCTCCGTTGCGATTGGGAAGTAGTCAAAACTAAAGTGATGCGTGAAGCTGTACTCAAAAAGTTTCTTTCCCACACTGAAATTAGAAATATTCTTTTAAACACAGGTGACCAAATCCTCGTAGAAAATTCTCCAACAGATTATTTTTGGGGGTGTGGTGTTCAGAAAACGGGGCAAAATCATCTGGGTAAAATTCTTATGAGCGTTCGTGAAGAAATTCGCTATAGCTATTCTTTATCAGTCATATCCGAATAAGCAATAATCGTTATTATATTCAAACCTTAACAGTTTTAGTCTAAAATATTACTTTTTAGCGACAAAATATTCTGATATTGGTTATCATTAATTTATATTCATTACTTGAAAGCATTTAGTGCCTATTTATACTAAATACTTTGTAGAAATTTATTTATTTAAAGGTATTAAATTACATATTTTTCCGGGAGTCATCGAAATTGAAAGAAGCTAAAATTAAGAATATTTTTATACTCATATTTGGGCTTATATAAGCAATGAAATTTACCGATAACCCAAACGGTTTGCAGCCAAAGTTTGACCAAGAAGGGTTACTCCATAGGATAACAAACCGAATTAGGCAATCACTGGAGCTCGAAGAAATACTGGCAGCGACTGTTGTAGAAGTTCGTTCGTATTTAGGTACAGACCGAGTGAAAGTATATCGGTTTGACACTGATGGCAGCGGTGAAGTTTGTGCGGAATCGATACATGAAAACCGCTTACCCTCACTTGCTGGGTTACATTTTCCTGCTAATGATATTCCTCTGGTTGCTAGAGAAATGTACCTTAACTCACGACAACGTACTATTGTAGATGTACCTAATGGACGTATCGGGCTTTCTCCTTTGGTATCTCCAGAAACCGGTGAGTCCGTAGAAACTGAAAATATTCGCTACCGTAAAGTAGACTCTTGTCATATTGAATATCTGAAAGCAATGGGTGTTATGTCTTCGGCAGTAGTGCCAATTTTAGGTTACGACGCTAAAGGCACACTTCAGGAACCGCGACTGTGGGGGTTACTAGTGTCCCACAATAGTAAAGCGCGAACCTTTTTGAAACGAGAATTAAAGGTCATGCAGTTGATTGCTGACCAAGTTTCAATCGCTATAGCTCAAAGTAGTTTATTAGCCAAAGCTCGTGCTGGGCAATTGCGAGAGGCAACGATTAATAAAGTGACAACTTTGTTACATACCTTACCCACAATACAATTGCAGTCGGCTTTAGAAACAACAATTGCTGCTTTTAAAGGTTCAGGTGGCAGACTTTACATTGAGTCCACTGGTGAGTTGTACACTTGGGGGGACCAGCCAAAACTTCCTGAAGGCTCCAATAAAAAGAATTTTCAACAACACCCATTTATGCTGGAAAAGCATCCAATATGGGGTAACTGGGTAAAAAAAGATAAAAACTTTAGTCTGCTGACAGTTTGTGACCTTTATAAAGAAGATAGTTTGAGAGTTTTAGCACCTAGCTTTAAATCTACTCGTATTCGGGGTTTATTAGTCGTTCCCTTATACTACCGTCAAAAATTTATTGGTACTTTAAGTGTTTTTCGCAACGAACATGACACTGAAATTTTATGGGCAGGAAGGCACGACAATAATCAAAGACAAACTTTACCAACACTCTCTTTTGAAGCTTGGCGGGAACTAAAACGTGGACAAGCACCTGAGTGGGAAAGCTCGGACATTTCTTTAGCAGAAGCATTGGGACATCACTTCTCAATGGCTATTCAGCAACTATTGATGTATTCGCAAGTACGAGTTATGTACTCTAAAGTACAAACACTCAATGCTAACTTGGAGCGTCAAGTAGAACAACGGACGGCTGAATTGCAAAAATCTCTACAGCTTGCTTCCGTTGTCAAGCGTATTACAGACCAAATTCGTAGCACGTTGAAGTTTGAAAATATTCTACAAACTATTGTTAAGGAAGTTCGTCATATATTAAAAGCAGACCGAATAGTAATTTACCAGCTATTAAACGATTTAGATGGAGAAGTAATTTTTGAAGATGTAGGAAAACCTTGGAATTCGGTGTTAGGAGTAAAAGCACCGTTGGGATGTTTTCCAGATGAGTACGCTCGTCTTTATTATCGCGGTAGAATCAGGGCAGTAAATAATGTTTCAGGGGTAGATATGAGTCCCTGTCATCGAGAGTTTTTAGAAGGCTTGCAAGTACGAGCGAACTTAACTGTACCTATCAACATGGGTGAAAAACTTTGGGGTTTACTTATTGCTCATCAATGTGATGCTCCTAGAAATTGGCAGGATGATGAAATAGACTTATTACAACAACTCGCAGACCAAGCGGCCGTTGCAATTGGACAAGCAAAACTTTATGAAGCTAGTTGTGCTGCTGAAACAAAGGCAAAATCCCAAGCGAACAGAGCGGAAGAAGCACTTTTTGAACTAAAACAAGCACAAACACAACTCATCCAAAGTGAAAAAATGTCGGGTTTGGGACAATTAGTTGCAGGTGTTGCCCATGAAATTAATAACCCAGTTAACTTTATTTATGGTAATTTATCGCACGCTATTAGCTATACCCAAGACATACTAAAACTTTTACAGATTTACCAAGCTCAATATCCAGATAAAAACGCAGAAGTTGATAATTTCGCGCAACAGATGGATTTAGATTTTGTGGCTGACGACTTACCAAAACTTATGTCCTCAATGCAAGTAGGAGCAGAACGTATCCGCTCTATAGTGCTTTCTTTACGCAGCTTTTCGCGGTTGGATGAATCAGAAATGAAAGCTGTTAATATTCATGAAGGCATCGAAAATACTTTAGTAATTTTGGAGCATCGTCTCAAACCAAAATTTGACTTTCCTGGAATCAAAGTTATTAAAGAATACGGAGATTTGCCGCTAGTAGAATGCTATGCCGGACAGATGAATCAGGTATTTATGAATGTTTTAAGCAATGCTATTGACGCTCTGATGGACGACATTGCGAAGGTGGGAGAGTGGGAAAATCACAGGGTGGGAGAATGGGAAACTATCAAATTAGAAGAGTTGGAAACTGTAAAAGTTAAAGGCACAGAAAATTTTTCCCTCTCCACCCATGCTTTTATTTCTCCCGCTTCTTCTTTTTCTCCTTGTATACATATTTCTACTGTATTGTTACCTAATAAATCTGACATTGTAATTATAATTTCTGATAATGGTGTGGGAATGAACGAAGATGTTAAAAAACGTATATTTGACCCATTTTTTACTACTAAACCTGTGGGTAAAGGTACGGGTTTAGGATTAGCAATTAGCTACCAAATTATTGCTGATAAACATGGTGGTATTCTGAGATGCACTTCAGAGCCTGGTAAGGGTACTGAGTTTTGGCTGCAAATTCCTGTCAAGCCCAACTCAAAGTAACATGTAGGTTGGGTTGAGGAATGTTCGCGCAGCGTCCGCTTCGGATAACCCAACTTATACCGCCTTTGGGAAACCCAACTTATACCTACGAATTGTATTTTTGTTACAAAAATTAAGTTAATGTGAGTATTTGCTGAGATATCATTTAGGTTTGGAAAGGGAAAAATAGAACCATTCGACAGAGGCAAAATACCGTATTATTGGGCATTAAAAGTTATATCTATTGCTGCTAGCTGAATAATTTCAGTAAAGTTTAATTGCAAAAATAATTCTATATTATTTGCCACTGCTATATTAATACTATGAAGCAAATAAAGCTTCCCTGGCAGATTTGACAGCAATAGTACAAGATTAATTGAGAGGTAAAAACGCTGTTAAATTTAACATCTGTCTCGTCAAAAAAAGTAGCAACACCCAACTCGAAAGCTGAAATTTCCTCAAAAATTGGCAACTAGGGGGCGCTGTAACTGGTTATATCCTTCTAATAGCTCGCAGAAGTGATTGACTCAGTTCATCCCTGGCTAGAATAAAGAAGACGAGGAAATATAAATGCAAGTCGTAGCTTGGGTGTTGTTGCTGTGTGAGCTTCTTCTCTTCTTTCTTCCTTTTTCCTTTTTCCTTGCGTCCCGTCTAGATGTAAGCTGGTATGAAGTTAAAAAGAAAAAGATGGTTGAAAATAGCGGTTTATGTCAATAATTGCTTTAAGGGCATGGTATGTTCAGGACTACGAACCTATCCCTGAAATAGAAAAACGTCCGCCAGATATTCGCCTCAGTAAAAAAAGCCTGTTGAAGTCGGCGTTAAGAGCTGACTTTTTGGAAGATATTGGAGAAGTTAAAAACTCAACTTGGTTTGCGCGGTACTTAGAAGGGGAAAATATAGAATTTTACATTGAAGGTAGTGGTGGATATTGCGTAGCTAACATTGATTTAATTAGCCATGAAATTTATTTCACTAAACAATCACTTCTGTCGCAGCTAGAACCGACTATTTATTTATCTTATCAAAATGAGTATGTAGACTCTAGGGAAGCCCTTAAAGGAGGATTGACTCTTACTCTAGAAAAACTGAATAAACGTTCCCGCGTTCCTTTAAAGTTAATCGAATCTCCTCGCACAAGTGTTGCTCCTGTACGTCTTTCTTCAACAATAATGCGAAATATTCGCAAAAGCTTATTATTTATTGCTGACACGACTCCCGTTGCCAATGTTCCTGCTAAAGAAAATACTAAGCTAATTCCCAGCCCAAATGTATGTATAGAAATTGGCTATGCAATTCATTGTAAACGCGCAGAGCAAATCTTACTAGCCCAGATGCAGCGTCCGGATTTAAAAGGAGAATCTTCCTTTGATTTACAGCAAACACAAATTTTAGCGTTTACTTCTGCGAAGGAACTGAATAAAATTCTTACTGAGACATTAGAGACTCAATTAATGCGTTTTAGATTATTTTAGTCAAAAAATCCTGGGAACCATTTCCAGCAAACTTGCCGTCATAGGCGGAAGGAAGGGGAGTGGGGAGTAGGGAGTAGGGAGTAGGGAGTAGGAGTGGGGAGTAGGGAGTTGATTACTGAGTATAAAAAATAATTGTTCTTATTCTTAATTTCATTTCCCAATTCCCCAATTCCCCACTCCCCACTCCCCACTCCCCACTCCCCATTCCCCACTCCCGTATCTTTCCTCTTTTCATTTTGAGTACTGGAAGTTAAAAATGGGTTGGATGTGTTTCAAATGATTCAACATTATGCCTAGAACTCCAAATGAGTACTCAATCCATCTGATGCTAGAAGGTGGACACAGAGAAGAGATTCGTTTTTCTACGATTCAAGAGTTTCAAAAGTGGTACAGCGGCGAATTAGTGCCGAAATCGGCTTCTAATGACTTTGTTAGCGTGCCTATAAAGAACATTCAGGGTGAGTATATGGTTGTGCGTCCATCTCGGATATTAGCCATCCGTGTCGAACCAATTTTTACATCAAGTGTCGAAAGATTTACGTAAACAATGAGAAAAACGCTTGCTTTGCTCTCCTTGAGTCTGGGAATTACCCTTATTGCCCCGGTACTTTCTGTTATTGCTCAGGTTCCAGATTTACCTCCAATACCTGTACCTGTACATCCTCCAGATGTTCCACCACAACCGGAGCCTACTCCAAATGTGGAAGTAACACCACCATTAAGGCTAGTAAGGGTGGAAAGCAGTTGTCCACAGCTTTCGCGTTGCTTGGGTTGGGATGAACAATTGTTCTGGGGTCACAAGGGTTCACCTGCAGACCGCAAGGCGCTGTTGGCATCTATTGACAACAGTTTGCGTTACCTTGAAACACCAACAGCGGCTAGAGTATATAGTAATTACCCTATAAGAGAAATTACTCTTGACCGCGTGCGTCGCAGTTTAGTACGCTTCCGCCAATTGGTTGTCAGGTCTAGAACTCCGGCTCAATTGCAAGCTGCAGTACGCCGAGAGTTCGCTTTTTATCAATCAATTGGAAACGATGGTAGAGGTACTGTAAAATATACCGCTTACTACGAGCCTGTTTACCGTGCCAGCCGTGTAAGAACTGCTGAATATAAATATCCTTTGTATAGCTTACCGCCAGATTTGGAGCAATGGGCGAAACCTCATCCCACAAGGCTGCAACTAGAAGGGGCAGATGGTTTGTTGGGTGATAGAAGCCCGCTGCGTGGTAGGGAAATATTTTGGTTTCGCAACCGTTTTGATGCCTACATGATTCATATCCAAGGTTCTGCTCAACTTCGCTTAGCTGATGGTTCAAAAACCAGTGTGGGCTATGCTGGTGCAACAGATTACCCTTGGACAAGTATTGGTCGAGAACTACTCAAAGATGGCAAAGTATCTCAAACTGACTTGACAATGCCAGGGATTATTCGCTTTTTTAATCGAAATCCCCAAGAAATGGATAATTATTTGCCGCGTTGGGAAAGGTTTATCTTTTTCAGAGACAAAATTGGTGAGCCAGCTCGTGGCAGTATAGGAGTACCAGTAACTGCTGAGCGTTCTATTGCTACCGATAAGTCACTTATGCCTCCTGGAGCTTTGGCATTGGTAAATACTAGATTACCTTATCCTACTGGACGAGGACAGTTAGAGTATCGCCAAGTTAATCGCTTTGTACTTGACCAAGATACTGGTAGCGCTATTAGAGGTCCCGGTCGGGTTGATTATTTTAAAGGTACTGGTGATTCTGCTGGTGACCGTGCTGGTGTAACTGGGGGAAATGGTACTTTGTTTTATCTGTTGTTGAAATAAATTGTTGACGGTTGACGGTTGATGGTTGACGGTTGACGGTGGAGACGTTACATGTAACGTCTCTACATTTTGTGTTAATGGTAAGGAATTTCGATGATAAATTCGGCACCTTGTCCGGAGGAAGAAATGCAGCGTAAAGACCCACCGTGTCTGTCGGTAATAATTTGGTAGCTGATAGATAAACCCATACCTGTTCCTTTGCCTACTGCTTTTGTTGTATAGAAGGGGTCAAATAACTTTTTTTGGACTTCTTCTGATATCCCACAACCGTTATCAGCAATACGGATAGTAACTTGGTTTGAGGTTGACATTTCGGTAATGATACGAATTTCGGGATTCTGAGTTGGGGAAACCCTCTTTTCTTCTAAAGCATCAATGGCATTTGCCAAGATGTTCATAAAAACTTGATTTAATTGTCCTGCATAGCATTCGACTAAAGGTAAATTAGCGTATTCTTTAATAACTTTTATCGCTACACAATTTGGTTTTGCTTTGAGACGATGTTCTAAAATCATCAAAGTACTGTCGATTCCTTCATGAATATCAGCAGTTTTTAATTCAGCTTCATCAAGACGGGAGAAGGTACGCAGTCCGGTTACGATTTCTCGAATACGGGTTGCTCCTACTTTCATAGAAGAGTAAATTTTTGGTAAGTCTTCTAGCAAAAATTCCAGTTCGCAAGCTTCGATTTCTTCTTCAATTTCTGGAACTGAATCGGGATAATTTGTTTGGTAAAGATTAAGTAACTTAAGCAAGTCTTGAGTGAATTTTTCCGCGTGCTTTAGGTTACCGTAAATAAAGTTGACTGGGTTGTTAATTTCATGGGCAATTCCAGCTACTAATTGACCTAGAGAAGACATTTTTTCGCTTTGAATTAGCTGAGATTGGGTATGTTGTAATTTTTTAAGAGTTTCTTCTAGTTCTTGCGCTTGTTTTTTCAGTGCTACTTCCGCTTGTTTGCGAGAGGTTATGTCTTTCCGGATTGCCACGTATTGTTGAGGTTTGCTTTGAGTATCTAAAACCGGAACTATAGTTGTATCTACCCAATACAATCTTCCGTCTTTAGCACGATTTTGAATTTCGCCTTTCCAAACCTTACCTTTAGCAATAGTTCTCCACATCTCTTGAAATAATTCTTTGGGATGGTGACCAGAATTAATAATATGATGAGTCTTACCAATCAATTCTTCACGGTTATACTGAGAAATTTGACAAAATTGCTCGTTAACGTATTCAATAATGCCTCGATTATTAGTAACTGCTACTATAGCAGACTGGTCTAAAGCAAACTTGATATCTTCTACTTCTTTAAGAGACTTTTGCAGCGCTAATTTTGCCTGTTTGCGTTCTGTAATATCATTGGCCATACCCTGAAAGGCAATTAAATTACCTTTTGCATCTTGCACTGGTGAGGTGCTAGCTCTCATCCAACACCAACTGCCATCTTTTCGTTTTACACGCAATTCTAGTCCAGTTTGTTTTTCACCAGTTTCAATAATCTTATTAAGATATGCTTTGACGGCTGATAAATCCTCAGGATGGACAAGATGTACAAACGACTTTCCAATAAATTCTTGAGTTTCATACCCTAAAATATCGGTAAAATTAGGTGACAGATAAGAGAAAATTCCATCCTTGGAATAGGAATACATCAAGTAGCTTGAGTTTTCTACAAAACTACGGAATTTGGCTTCGCTTTCAGCAAGACCAGCTTCTGCGACTTTGCGGTCGGTAATGTCTATTGCAACACCGATAGCACCAATTAATTTTCCCAAATCATCTTGAATAGGGGTAAAGCGAGTTTCAAAAAACATTCCTGAAAAGTTGAATAAACCAGTTGCAATGTTACCTGACAACGCTTCTTTTATTACTTGTAGAATATCAGGGGATTCTTCAAAAATTTCCCAAGCTAATTTTCCAATAATATCTTTTGGATTAAGTCCCAAAGCTTTTAAACCTTCACCATCAGAAAATGTGAAACGTCCCTGAAAATCCAAAGCAAAAAGAATTAAAGGAGCGGTTCCAATAACATTCCGTAGTCGCTCTTCACTATCACGCAATGCTGCTTCTGATTGTTTGCGGTCGCTAATATCTTCATAACAACCAAAAATTCCTATGATTTCTCCATTTTGGTCGCAGAGGGGAATTTTGCTTTTTCTTAGCCACGCAAAAGTACCATTTTCTCTTTGCTGGGGTTCTTCGTAGTTAATTTTTGGGCAATTGTTTTTAATAGTAGTAATATCATCAATCTGGTAGATATGAGCCGATTCTTTCGTAAAAAGCTCAAAATCGTTTTTACCAACTATTTCGTTTGGTGAAGACAGTCCCACATCTTGTGCAAATAGTTTATTGCAGCCTAAATAATTAGAATTTTTATCTTTCCAAAAAACCCGTTGAGGTAAAGTATCAAAAACTAATTGCAGCAGTTGCTGAGATTGTTTCAACTGAACTGTACGTTCTTCAACTCTTTGTTCTAATTCATCGTTAGTTCGTTCTAAAGCTAATTTTGCTTGTTGATGTTCGCTAATATCAATCAACAGTCCATCCCAAAGAATTGCTCCATCTGGTTGTAACTCCGGACGAGAAATTCCCCGTATCCACTTTAATTTTCCAGAACGGCAAAACATCCGTCCTTCCCAATCCCATTTTTGTAATGTTTGGGCAGAAACGGCTACAGACTCAAAAAAAGAGCTTTTATCCTCTGGATGCACTGCTTCTACCAGTAATGCTCCGTTTTCCTTGACTTCTTCTGGTTTAACACCATAAATTTCTTGACAAGCATCAGAAACATAAGGGAAAGATGTTACACCATCTGGTGTCAAACGAAACTGGTAAATCATCCCCGGTACATTAGCTACTAATTTTTGAAAGCGTGTTTGACTGCGTTGGAGAGCCAATTCTGTCTCTTGACGGAGAGTTATATTTTCTATTATGGAAATGATTCCGATAACATTACCATCTAAGTCAGTCAAAGGTTTGTTATACCACTTGCAAGTTATTACTCTACCATCTTTGGTCAAATTATCGTTGGTGCTGCAAACTCCCCCATTCTGCTGAAGTAATGCCTTCATTACCTGATTAACTTGCTCTCTAGCACTTTCTGGGATTATTAGTTCTGCTGGATGGCAATTCAGTGCTTCTAGCTTACTGTACCCAAAAATGTTTTCTGCTGCTAGGTTCCAGTCTGTGACTTCAAAAGTCGTATTCCAGCAAATTACCCCCAAAGGATTGTTTTGTACTAAAAAAGATAACTTGTGCTGCGATTCTCTTAATGCTTGCTCTATTTTTTGATAATCTTTCCACAGGTTATTGTATTGCTCTTTAACAGAATGGTTAGCGTCCGAGAGAACTTTTTCAGAAAGAAGTTTTTCAGAGAGAGCTTTTTCCAGTTGTTCAACATATTGACGTATGGCTGTTAACTCTTCGTTGGATACATCCGTTGAAATACTGATTTTTTCTAACATGTTCTAATAAAAATTAACAATATTTAAGTGTATTTACAGTTAAACAACGAAGACTTATTTTTGAAAATGCCTCCGCGTTAATCTTTCTATATGATGTTAATAAGTTAACCTTTATTTAAGTTTTTTGGTAGAGGATTGTTGAATCAGTTTATATATTTTTAAACAAGCAAATTTTGATTTGATTATAAATCCGTATTATTTGTTACGTTTGTTTATGTTGATGATGTGTCAAGTAAAAATGAATGCAGCATTACTCAGTGAATTTAATTTTGTAATGTAGCTCAATACTAAATTATGGGAAAAACCTCCTGAGGTGTTAGCAATAGCTTGTGTTGTATGATTGCTGCGAAACATGCTTTGCTAAAGAACAAAAATGAGTATTTTTCTTGACTCGGCAATTATTGCTGAAGCTGAAGCTGTGAGCGAGTTTGGCTGGGTAAAAGGTATAACTACAAATCCTACATTGTTGGCTAAAACTGATTTGCCAGTGCCAATTACTCTCAAACGATTGGCAGAACTCACAGCAGGAGATGTATTTTATCAAGTTATGTCTTCTGAATTTAAGGAGATGATAGCAGAAGGAAGGGCTGCTTTCGATATTATTGGTTCACAAACTATCCTCAAAATACCAGCCTCATCTTTAGGTTTTCAGGTAGTTTCTTACTTATTGGGAGAAATTCGTTGTTCGGTGACAGGAATATATAGTCCAGCACAAGCGGTTATTGCCGCAGAAGCCGGAGCTGTACATGCTATTGCTTATGTTAACCGTGCTTCTAAATTGTTAGGTGATGGGGTCGGATTGGTACGGGATATGGCTAGCGTAGTTAAAGGAAGTAATACAGAAATAATGGCGGCAAGTATTAAATCCCCTCAGGAAGCAGTCGCATCCATACAAGCTGGTGCTCAACATTTGACTCTTCCTTTAGCAATGTTACAGGCAATGACTACTCATGAATTATCACTGTCTACTTTTGATGAATTTAATAAAAATGGACGCGGTATTTTGGAGACTGTTTTGTAGTTGGTAATTATTTTAATCTGGAAAAGCTGCACCAGTCATCGGGTCGCGGATATAAAGTCCCAATGTCAGCGAGCGCATCACTTCATCCCACACGGGTGTTAGCTGATGTGCTTGGTCTGCCCAAAAATCAAACGTAATCAAGCATTGAACGTTTGACCCCAAACCAATACAAGTCCGTGAAAAAGCTTCCCGTGGTTCTGCTTGGGTGTCGATAAACTTAAGCTCTGCCCATACAATAGAAGCTGTTTGTCGCTTGACGGTAAAAACTTTTCCTCTGGATATTACATTACGACCATCATCTTCTAATACCTTCTTTAAAGTTGATTTTAGCGGGAACTGACTCCAGTCGTTAGGTGGTAGGGGATTAAAAGACACTTCCAAACAACAATCATCGTCGGGTGGCTCTTTATCAAGGAACTTAAATGATTTTGCTTGTGGCTCAAAAACCCATTCTTGGGGGACATTGAAGCGAACAGCCCCCCGATTTGCCACAAAAATCTTATAGCCTTCTGGAGCTTCCCAACGATGGTCGGGTTTTAGTTCAAGCGTTTTCTTAATCCACTGAAGATTGCTTTTTTTACCCTTTGCCATAATGCTATTGCAAATCTGCTGAAGAATGCGATTGCGTTAGTACGATTCTCTGAGTATCGCCCAATTTGTTAATGATATCAAATTTATAGATGTTGCATGTAAACTATTCTAAAGCTTGGGTAGATAAGGCTTAGCAAAAAGGATATAAAACAAATACGCCGCTTCAAGCTGCTTTTCGCGAAAAATGTACAATGTCTAGGTTCTACAGTGGCAGCAGCAGAAGCTGTAGGTGTTTGTTGTATTGGTGTAGAAAGGAATTTAGAGTATTTTAAAATGAGTCACACCGCTATTCCTAAACTAATCAGTTTGGGGACAGTAGGTGAAAAAATGACGGATTTACAGTTATCGCTTTGGTAAATTTGGAACTTGGTAAATCCAGTTTGCCATCATTTTTTGGTAGCCAGATTTAGTTACGCTAGCAGTAATTGTTCGCCGACTAACTTCTGAGCGTCCAGAAAATGACCAATCGTTTTTATCGAGCATAGCACCCACAACTTTAATAAAACGAAATAACACTTAAACCTGACGTAATTAATATTACCTAGGTGGATAATATTGAGGAGTCCACACTGGAGGTTGGTAAGTACCGTAAGGTGGAGCCGCGCCCGCAGTTCCAGGAACACCTGGATTCATTACAGGGGGTTGGTACGGATTTACTGGAACTGGATTCATTACAGGTGGTTGATATGTATTGTAAGGTACTCCAGCATTAGGGTTTGGTAGAGGACGTATCACCGGAGGCTGAAAGTTTGTTGTAGGTGTCCTCGGTATAGAAGGTGTATTAATTGTGGGTATGGGCGCTGTCGGTACTGTTGGTACTGTTGGTGCTGTTGGTGTGAAATTCGGTACTGGTGCAGTTCTATTAATTGGTGCTGGTGCTGCATTTGGTGTGGTTGCTGGCACTGTGCTAGGTGTTGCAGGTGTGGGTGTTGCAGGTGTGGGTGTAGGGCTGGGTGTAGTGTTAGTATTGCCTGTACTATCTGTGCTGCTAGTATTATTAGTCGGATTACTATTGTTAAACTCGCGGTAACCAGCACGAGAAATTGAGCGAATTAATTTTTCCGCACTTTCATCATTCCGAGGACGTTTTACCAAGGTAGCTGCAATGTACTGCCTACCAGAAGGTAAATTAACTAATCCCACATCTCCCACCATGCTGCCAATGTTCCCTGTTTTGTGGGCAATAGTCGCACCTTCACCTAAACCAGCAGGTAACAAATGACGCCTCTCGTTACGAAGCATAATTTCAAATATTCTGTCACGAGAGCGTGTAGTTACCAAATTACCTTGATGCAAAATAGCTATCAAATTGGCTAGCTCTTTGGGAGTTGTTGTGTTAGTACCTTTTACATCTGGTAACCAGTTATTTAGTTGAGTAACTGTTAAACCCCAACTGCGGAATCGTTGATTCAATACATTTATACCACCTAGTCGTGCAATCAGCATGTTTGTTGCTGTGTTATCGCTGATTGTCATCATCTTATCAGCGACTTCTAAAGCCTTGTATTTTGTCCCGACTGGTTGGTTCTGCATATCTCCAGAACCACCTGCCATCATTTTCTTTTCCATCGTCAACACTTCATCCAGATGGATTTTTCCTGCATCCACGTCCTGGAAAAAGGCTACGAGAATTGGAAATTTAATTGTACTAGCAGCAGAGAAAGTTTCAGAAGCGTTTATATCCGCATAAGCGCCGCTTTCTATATCAACAAACAAAACTCCTGGTGTCATATTTGGATATTGCGACACCAAGTTTTCCAATCTGGTTTTTAACGTGGTGATTTCAGCTGACAAGCTTAAACCATAAGCTTTTGTTTCTGATGAGTTTTTTTGTGATTCGCTTTCTGATGCAATTATGTTAGAAGATATACCTGCTGAGTTCAAGCGAGTTGCAGGGTCTAATATTGACAGCATCGTTCCCACGATTGCCCCAATACCCACACCTATAATTAATAAGCGCAAAGCATATAACAGTGTTCTCGCCATTGCTGTGGGCGGTGCTTTACGAACATGAGTCCTTTTTTTTCGTAACTTTTGTTCTTTATGCTTACGTATTTTTACTGGTTTTATTGGGGTTGGCGTAGCTGCTGGTTTGAAAGGAGGAATTTTCCCATTTATGTCCCTTACACCCCTTGTAGCCTTTACAACTGTGGCATCGTTTTTTCTTGTAGCGGTCGCAACTCTGGTTCTGACTCTGTTCGTATTTTCAGGAGCAGTGGGTTGAGAGCGAGCAACCCTTTGGCTATTAACTTCAGAAACGTTGGATTTTGCGGTGGGTCGAGATGAAGAATTGACAACTTTTTTCACGCGAGAAGTTGGCTCTTGGTTATTAACTTTGACGACAGGCTTAGTCGCAGAAGTTTTGTTTATAGCCACAGGGACTGTTTTCCCCGTAGTCCCAGATTGGGGTTGAACTTTACGCGCACGTATACGCCCTCCCGTAGGGGGTTGACGTTGTTCTAAAGGTGTGGTTTTTTGACTAGACTTTGACACCGCTACTCCTTGGTGACCTACTCGACTGTTTTCGTGCAGACTCCCGAACTAAAATTTAATACTTACGCACCCGGATACAAGATAATTTGTTATGTTGCAATTTTGTTACTTTATCAATAAGAAAAATTTTCCACTAATAAATTATTTTTCTGGGTGATTGCGTATATGTTAAACCACAGTTACAAGTTTTTACTATTCTTTTGCTGTTCAATCGCCCATTCTAACTGACGTAAAATTCCTCTGAGCATAGCTAATTCACGATTTTGCAATCCTGCGCGATTGTATAATTGTCTGAACTTCTCCATACGACTGCCTGCTGTATGAGGATAAAGATAACCTATATTTATCAGTAGAGATTCCAATTCTCGGTAATAAGTTTCTACAGCATCTAAAGAAGCAAGTTCTACTTTATTACTTTTCTTATTTTCCTTAACTCCCTCGTCTCCCTCATCCCTCTTAACTCCCCCATCCACAAAAATCCCCATTTCATAGCAGCATACCGCTACGGCTGAGGCTAAATTTAGCGATGAATACTCTGGACTGCTGGGGATACGCACAAATTTTTGAGCATAATTTAGTTCTTGCTTGCTTAATCCCCGGTCTTCCCTACCAAAAATTAGTGCAGAGGGTTGTCCTGATTCTTCCATTAGCCAGGGTAGTGCAGCACGAGGAGTTTCCACAGGTGCTTCCCAATCATGAATAGTTCCGGTTGTAGCAATTGCTCGTTTACAACCTTTTAGAGCTTGGGGTAAAGAAGTTACCAATACAGCATTATCTAAAATGGATGAAGCATGAACTGCCATTAGTCGCGCTTCTGCTCCTAAATGGTCGCACTGAGGGTTGACTAAAATTAACTGCTGCAATCCAAAATTTTTCATTACCCGTGCTACAGAACCTACGTTTAATGGACCTGCGGGTTCAACTAGGATAATTTTTACAGATGTTAATGGCATTTGATTTTCTTTTTTTAGTATATTTACTGAACTTATTGCTAAAAGAATAACGAAAATTATATTTAGTTACTTAGCAATATACAAATTAACAAATGACCAGCCACGGAATTTATACTTTTGGTAATAACGTAGTTTACGACCAGTTGATTGCTTTGCTTAACAGTATTGAGATTAATCTTGGTAAAGATATTCCAGTTTGTGTAATTCCTTATGATGATAAAATAGATAGAATTTTACCAGAGATTAATGCTAGGGATAATGTAACGCTCTACGATAATTGGGAATCAATTCAACGTTGGGATAATTTTTTTAACGACGTTTGGGAAGTTCATCCCAGAGCTAAGGAATCTAAATTCTCTCGTACGAGTTGGTATAAAGGTCATACCCACAGAAAATTGGTCGCGTTTGATGGTATTTTTGATAAGTTTGTTTTTTATGATACCGATAGTTTGGTGATGAAGCCACTGGATAGTTTATTTGAAAAACTAGATAATTATGATTTTGTCTTTGATGATTGGGAGCATATAAAGTTTAACGAAGCAGCAGCACTAAATATATCTTTGATTGAAGAAACGGGACTTTATAAAGAATCAGATATACGTCCTAAACTTCATTGCTCTAGCTTTTATGCTTCCAAAAGAAAATTATTTGATGATGCAGAGCTACAAAAATTTAAACATTTGCTGATAGAAAAAGGCGAAATTTGTTGGATTAATCGTAAAAATTGGTGGGATGAAGCTTCTTTATTTACTTACATGACTTTGCGCTGTGAGCGTCCTTTATTTAACTTTACTCTCAGTTCTAGCTCTCAAGAGAGGACTGGAAACTGTGCTGATGCAGATGATTTTGTCAACATTGATAATATCTTATATAACCAGCAAGGTTTAAAACCTATTCATCGCATTCATTATATGAACTATTCTTCAAGTGCTTTTGCTCGCTTGTGTCAAGGAGAAGATGTTAATATTCGTTATCGGGATGAGTTTTTACATTACCGCTTTCTTAAGCAACCAAAACAAATGCCAAAACAATTTAAAGCACCTAGTTCTTTGTCGAAAATAAACCGTACTTTCAATAAAGCCATTAAAAAAGCTAAACTTGTTTTGCGATAAGCGGAAACCAATAATAAATCAATATTAGTATTGATACAAATAGCGGTTTTGACTATAAATAAATTATTCAATTTGATAGGGTGTCATCTCAAACTTCTTCGCTTTTATGATAGGCATAAAAGCCCTTAGTATAAGAAAAATTGGGAATTTTTGTATATGCTAGTCCCTAATCTACCATTTATCTGTACCTATTTTTCGCGGTAGTCTTTGGGAACCTTGTGAATGGTCAATAATTGGGAAAGTTAGGCTCCAGTTTTCTCGATTATTAATTTGATTATACAAACCTTTAGCAATTAGCTTTATTGCTAACCTAGTTCTAATATAATCTTTAATTAAATGCGTTCCTGGTAGTGCTGTAATATCACCATAGGATTGCTGGCTACCAAAAGGTTTTTCACAATAACTTCCTAGCCCTTTCACTGTTAATACAAAAAATGGAGTCGTCTTGTATTCGTCTGGAATCATAAATATTCCGTAAACATGGTGTTCTCCCAACCACGGTTTTACGACAACTTTAGTTGCATTTACTTTAAACTTTTCTTCGCTAGATGCCATAAAGTTTTGGGCATGACAGCTATAATCATGTAAAGGTCTAAATATATGAGATATTATTAAAATACTGAAAAATACTGAACTCAAAAAAATAACAAAATAATAAATGAAAGTATTTTTTATTAACTTTTTCGTCATGCAATATACACATTACTATTACTGATAATATCACTCACAAATTTAGCATAGTAAATTTCCCTCAACGATAAGAACAGATAAAGATATTGTAAATGTTTATATGCTTGATGTTTGAATGTGCTATATCTAATAAGTCATTTCAGTTCTTACTCAAAAAAGGTAATACCTTCTTCTCTAATAGTTTGATTAAATCAGAGTCCATATAATTATAATTATCTGGTACATCTAAACAAATAATTCTTTTACCTTTAAGAAATTGCTTAAATCTTGTTGATAATTTACTTCTATGTGTTTTTTCCATAACAAAAATAATATCAGCCCAATAAATCATTTCTGGAGATAGTGGTACTTCTGCATCATGATTCAAGCCTGCTGATTGTGCTTCTATTCCTTCGTACTCAGAAAAAACAGCCTCCGCAGTAGGGCTACGTAATCGATTTTGACTACAGATAAATAACAGTTTTTTCATTCATAAAAAAGATAAGCATAATTCATGGTTCGTCCCAACCAGAGAAACCCCACCCCCAACCCCCTCCCCGCACGCGGGGAGGGGGCTACGACCTTAATACAAGTATTTCCAGCAGTACAACACAACCAAAAATACATTCATTATTTTCTTAGGTTTTGTTCATAGCCCCCTCCTCGCTTGCGGGGAGGGGGTTGGGGGTGGGGTTCTTGCGGGGTTGAGGGTGGGGTTCTTGCGGGGTTGAGGATGGGTTTCTTAGATTTTTTTACACCATCTCCTCCGAAGCTTCCATCATTGGCTGAGGTTGGGGTTGGAACATGAATAGCGAGTACACTACGTCCCGACGGATATTGACCATCATATCCAGGAACAACTCGTAACCCTCGGTTTTGTACTCAATCAATGGGTCTTTTTGCCCATAACCACGCAAACCAATAGACTCACGTAAAGCATCCATTTGTTGCAAATGTTCTCGCCAAAGTGTATCAATTCTTTGCAAAATAAAGAAGCGTTCGGCTTGACGCATTAAACCCGGTCGAATTTGGTCAACTTGTGCTTCTTTGATGTCGTAAGCTATCCGCACTTGTTCTTGGAGGAAGGTTTTTATTTCCGTAACGGACATATCTTCCAACTGTGATGGTTGTAGGTCGCTCAACAAATAGACAAATTCTTTAACTTTTTCAACTAATTTATCTAATTCCCACTCTTCTGAGGGCAAATCGATGTTGATATAGTAGTTTACGATATCATCCATCGTTCTTTGAGCGTATTCAATTACCTGTTCCTTCAAGTCTTGTCCTTCTAATACCCGACGACGTTCCGCATAAGTTGCACGACGTTGATTATTCATTACTTCGTCGTACTCAAATACTTGTTTACGGATGTCGTAGTAGTAAGTTTCGACTTTTTTCTGTGCCCCTTCTAAGCTACCAGTCAGCATTTTCGACTCAATAGGCATATCTTCTTCAACTTGGAACATTTCCATCAGCTTCGCAACGCGATCGCCTCCGAAAATTCGCATCAAGTTATCTTCCAAACTGAGGAAAAATCTTGTAGACCCAGGGTCACCTTGTCGTCCGGCACGTCCCCGCAACTGGTTGTCAATACGTCGGGATTCGTGACGCTCCGTACCAATTACGTGTAAACCACCTAAAGATACAACTTCTTCGTGTTCCTTCTTGGTAACTGATTCGTACTCTTCCTTAACCATGTTGTAAGCAGCACGTAATTTTTGAATTACTGGGTCGTCAGTAGGTGCTTTTTCTACCGCAACCGCCACTCTTTCTTCTGCTTCTAACTCTGGTAAACTCCGCTCGCCATATTCTTTTGCGGCAAACTCTGCTGATTCTTTAAGTAGTTTCTCAGCATCTTTTGATATCTGGGTGGGGAAAACTTGTGGTGATGCTCTCCAAGTTTTCACTTTTTTGCCAGGGGTAAACCCTTGACCACCACCGCTACCAGAAGCAGGTAGTCCAGATGCTCTTTGAACCGCAAACACATCCTCATCTTCAGGTTGGACAATTCGCGGCATAAAGTACTCCCGCACCTTGAGACGTGCCATATATTCGGCATTACCACCCAAGATAATATCAGTACCTCTACCAGCCATGTTCGTCGCAATAGTTACTGCTCCTTTCCGTCCAGCTTGAGCAACAATTTCAGCTTCCCGTTCCACGTTTTCTGGACGAGCATTAAGCAACTCATGGGGAACACCAATCTGTTTTAACAAGCCGCTAAGAAGTTCAGACTTTTCTACACTAGTAGTACCTACCAACACAGGTCTACCCTGTTGGTGCATTTCGCCACATTCGCTAGCAATTGCCCGCCATTTACCAGCCTCATTTTTAAAGACCATATCAGACATATCGCCACGTCTTCGAGGTCGGTTAGTGGGAATTACCGCGACTTCCAACTTATAGATTTTTTCAAACTCCGCTTCTTCAGTTTTTGCGGTTCCGGTCATTCCCGAAATTTTGGGATAAAGCAAAAATAAGTTTTGGTAAGTAATCGTCGCTAAAGTTTGGGTTTCTGGTTGAATATCAACATGCTCTTTAGCTTCAATTGCTTGGTGTAAACCATCGCTCCAACGACGGCCAGGTAATACACGACCAGTAAATTCGTCTACAATAACTACTTCGCCACCACGGACAATATAATTAACGTCTTTAAGGAAAAGTTCTTTAGCTTTAATAGCGTTAAAAACAAAATGTGCCCAAGGGTCTTCGGGGTCAAATAAATCTGTAACTCCCACAAGTTCCTCAGCGTAAGCAAAACCCTCATCAGTCAACAAGACGTTGCGGGCTTTTTCATCAACATCGTAATGTTCGTCTTTTTTCAACGAAAGAGCGATTTCGGCAGCTTGGAGATATTTTTCTGTAGGTCTTTCTACTTGACCAGAAATAATAAGTGGTGTCCGCGCTTCATCAACCAGAATCGAGTCAACCTCGTCAATTACGCAGAAATTAAAAGGACGCTGTACAACATCCTCCATTTGAGTCGCCATATTATCCCGCAAATAGTCAAAACCTATCTCCGAGTTGGTGACATAAGTTATATCACAGTCATAATTTTTCTTTCGTTCTTGCGGAGTCATGCTTTGCTGAATCAGCCCGACACTTAAACCCAAGAAACGATGAACCTGTCCCATCAACTCCGCGTCTCGACGAGCGAGGTAATCGTTTACGGTGATAACATGAGCACCTTTTCCACTTAATGCATTTAAATAACTGGGTAATGTCGCGACAAGTGTTTTTCCCTCACCCGTCTTCATTTCCGCGATTTGCCCGCTATGTAGAATGATACCACCCAATAATTGCACATCAAAATGGCGAAGCCCCAAAACTCGACGTGCAGCTTCCCGAATGACAGCAAAAGCTTCAGGCAAAAGGTCATCCAGACTTTCCCCTTTTGCGACGCGCTGTTTAAACTCTGCTGTTTTGCCCTTTAGTTGTTCGTCCGAAAGTTCTTTAATTTCTTCTTCAAAAAGATTAACGTCGGTAACTAAAGGTTGGTATTTTTTGAGTTTACGAGCGTTGGGGTCGCCCAACAAAGTTTTTAGCATGGCAGTTTGTTGAAATCAATTAAAGAGAGATGCGGAATCAGGCTTGGCTTTGATTATAAACAGTCAGACACTGCGAGTCTCTATAATTTGGACGCAGTTGTAAAATGACGGTTCGCTTAAAAACAATAAAAATAGGCCAATCAGTTTACAAAAAGATTGGTTTTAAGTTTAAGCTTAAATTTTAACTAACCTAATAGTATCATTTTGTCCCCAATGAAGGGGATAAGAGCCGTCAGTGTTCAAGTAGCGATACCACCACTTGTTCCCTACTCCCACTCTGGAGTTAAGCTACGGAAATTGTATTGGCTTGCACTGGGATGACAAGTGACGCAGCTGTTAATCTGTACTGGTCGCTTTAATTTGACTTTAGGGTGCAAAGCGTTGAAAAAACGAGATTTGTCAACTCTATATGGTATTTCTTCTTCTTTTAACAGAGAGCGAGAGAACGTAGAAATATATCTCCAAACCAACAGACGTGGTGGATTTACTAAGGGTTTTAGCTGTACTCCGTAGTGTTGTGAGTCTTCTAAAATATTTTTCCAGGTTTGGGTTGGCAAAATCCCTGCTGGTAAAGCTAGATGACAAGTACCACAATTTTCTAAATACAATTGTTGTCCTAATTGATACTTTGCAGGTACTACATCAATTGTACCGATTTCAGCGTTAAGGTTGGTATTAGGGGTTGCGTTGGGTGTGGGGGTTGCACCTTGGGCATTAGTGACTATAGCTAAAAGCCACCCCATAGCCAAACTCCAAGTTAAAATTACGAGCAAAAATCCTATCGGCTTTCCCTTGCCTTTACGACGAAGGGGTTTGGGACGTTTAACAAGTTTAGACATTCCTCACACTCTCATTTTTAGTCTAACGTTGACATAATCAAAAATTTATATGCAGCAATATACTCTAAATTTAGAACAGCAAAAAATCATTAACCACACCAAAGGGGCAATCTTAATACTTGCACCTGTTGGAACTGGTAAAACACTGGTTCTTTCTGAACGAGTTGTCAAGGCTATTGATGATGGTATTCCGGTTGACAAAATTCTTTGTTTAACTTTTACTAATCGTGCTTCTAAAGAAATGTCCGAAAGGTTACTACAGTATTTACCTAATGACTTTCGTCGTTTGACTATTAAAACCTTTCATAGTCTATGTGCAAGTATTTTGAGAATTGAAGCGCGGGAAATTGGGTTACCAGCAGATTTTGTTGTTTACGATGATACGGATTGTAAAGAAATAATTAAAGAAATTTTTGGATACAGTCAAGATAAAGATATTGATAAGATTTTTGCTAAAATTACAGATTGCAAAAGCAAAGTTTCACATTCGGAATTATCAACAATTTATCCAGATAAAACCCTATTTACTTCTCTAGGAGAATATACGGCAAAACTGATTACTCGCTACCATGAAACTTTACAGCAGCGTCACGCATTAGATTTTGCTGATTTGGTTTTTTATGTGCGTACGATGTTCAAACATTTACCAGAAGTTAAGCAAAGATGGCAAGAACGTTTTGATTTTATTCAGGTAGATGAAGTGCAAGATACTCACTCATCAGAATATGAAATAGTGCGTAATTTGGCATTGCGTAGTGGTAATATTGCGATGATTGGAGATTTAGACCAAACTATTTATGAATGGAGAGGTTCTGAACCAGATAAAGTTATTAGGGAATTTCAGCAAGAGTTTAAACCGACAATATATCCGCTAACTTATAATCATCGCTCGACTCAAACATTACTTAATGCTGTTTCTGGTTTTGCAGATAGTTTTCAAGAAAGGCAAACAAATATTACTCCTTCTCCTAAGTGTGAAGTAGGAGAACTAATTGAAATATTTGTTGGTAAAACTGAATCGGAAGAAGCGGAATGGATTGCTAAAAAAATCCAAGAACTTGCAAAAGATAAGCCTGATTTTACATATAACCGAGTTGCGGTTTTAGGACGTACTAATTACCGAGTTGAGTCAATTAGCAAGGTCTTAGAAAGGCTTCAGGTTCCTTGTATTACAGTAGAGCAATATAAATTCTTTAATCGTCAAGAAATCAAAGATGCGCTTGCTTATGTAAAGTTCATTTTAAATCCTTTTGATACGGGTGCTATGCGTCGAATGTTGCAGCGTCCTAGTCGGAGAATTGGTGATGTTACTATTCAAAATATAATTAAGGAAGGGGAAGCTATTGGTTTGCGATTGACTGATATGGCTTCTAATCAGACTTTTGCGTATAATGACCCTTTTAGTAATTTATTGACTGCGTATAAATCAGGTACGATAGTTGTTTTTGATGTGGAAACAACAGGACTGGAAGTTAGTAAGGATGAAGTCATAGAAATTGCTGCTGTTAAGTTAGTTAATGGGAAAAAAGAAGCAGAATTTAGGGAATATATAATTAATCAGCTACCTGTTGGTAATTCCGAGTATATTCACGGATATAGTGATGATTTTTTACGTGAACATGGTAGACCAGCAGAGGAAGTTTTTCAAGATTTTTTTGCTTTTATTGATGGTGCATTCTTGGTGGGGCACAATGTTGGATTTGATATTAAAATGGTGACAGCCCATGCAAGTAAATCTGGTGTAAGTATTCCTCAATTTGAATGGGGTGATACTTGGAATATTGCTAACCGTTTTATTAAGACAAATAGTTATAGTTTGGTAAATTTAGCTAAAGAGTTAAATCTTTCCCAGTTTGAAGCGCATAAAGCTATTGATGATAGTCGTATCACAGCGGAGTTATTACAAAAATTAATTCCGGAAATTCAAAAATGTTGTGTTGAGCGTCAAACTTTGGTGCAAAAGTATGGAAAGCAGTTTCAAGTACTTGCACAACAGGTTGAAACTTGGAGAGATTTTAGCCAAACTTTACGTCCTGCTCAGTTGCTTAAAAGTATTTTACTGGAGTCAGGACTACATGATTTTTATAAAAAAGATGAGAAGCGACGTCTAAATTTAATTAGACTTTTTCATGTTTTTTACGACCGAGATAATCAAGATTTGCATCCGGATGTATCTCTAAGGAGTATTGTGGAGTTTACTGCTTTGGCAAAAAATCTTGACCAAATTTCTAAAAAAGATAATCAAGTTTTAATGATTACTGTTCACCAGTCGAAAGGTTTGGAGTTTGATACTGTTTTTATTTCTGGTGCTGTGTCTGGTGAGTTTCCGTTTTATTTGTCTCAACAAGGTGCTGAGTTGGAGGAGGAAAAACGACTGTTTTATGTTGCGATGACTAGGGCTAAACAGCGTTTATTTATCTCTAGTTTTTTGGAAGATTCTCGTGGGTATTCTAAGGCTGTTAGTCAGTTTATTAATGATATTCCTAATCAATCAAAAGCGGTTTATGGGGAGTAGGGGTTTAGGGTTGAGATTTATCACTATCTGTAACAGATGTGACAACATATTTCTCGTCCCAGTATAAGAAACCCCACCCCCAACCCCCTCCCCGCAAGCGGGGAGGGGGCTACGAAAAAGAAAACTTCACTGTCATTTCGTGTTCACGCAGTGGAGCGGAGCGCTAACGCAACGACAAAGGGGAATTACACTATTTTTCAATTTGCGTATATACAGTATTTTCACGTATAAATATTATCTGAGATGTATATTTATTACTTATAGTATAGTGATTATCTTTTTATGAATTATAAAAATATTGACGATATAATTCACATCTTGGGTGTACTATCACCAGTCGGAGTTTTTTCCAGATATCCCGACGTTTGGCTTCTTCGTGTAAAGCGCGTAGTAAACCAAAAAAATCCCTGTAGATTTTGGGATATTCAAATAGTCTATCAACTGCATCCTCGCTTTTGGGTAGAAGCTTTACTTGCTAGGAGGTTCGCTGTACAAAATAATCAAGAATATAAATCACAAGTATGGCAATTAGTCAATGAAGCAGCAAAGTTACTACGCGAGCAATACGGTGCAACTAGGCTGGGAATAATAGGAGATTTAGTCAAACCTGAGCCATTAAATTTTTGATCCGAAATTACACTCGTTGCTTGGGATTTACCACAAGAAGTGGCTGGAGAATCTTACTTGGCTGTATCCGAGTTAAGTAAGTGACTCACCAAAACTTCATTTGCTTGATGCGGAAGATGCTACACCGACCCAGGAACAGGCTATTGCTTCTGAGTTAGTTGAAATTTAGACGATTTTTGAATATGAAAATGGAAAAATATTATAAGGATTCAAAATCAGATGCAAAGCCAGCAAAATTTGCACAATCTTCTTGAAAAGCTTCAGCGTCACTCACGTCCATAAGTTTGTATGCCATGATGCGTGTTCCATCTGGCTTTTTTTTAGAGGTCAGAACTTCACATTCATACTTCTCAGCAACCGCTTTAAACTCTGTCGCATAAAGCTTCCAGGCTTCTTCTGAACAAGTTATGTTGACTTGCCACATAATAAACTTTTATTAACTGCTAATAACTATAATCATCTCATAAAAGAGTATTTTCCAAATAAACAAGATGCTCGCTTTTTGTTGCCGACAGTTAGGAAGCAGCTTACTCACTTGTTGATAGCAGTCATCAAGCATAAGTTTTAGAGTCAAGCGTCAACAGTCAAGCATCAACATTTATTTTTGTTCAACACATATCGCTTGTTCCTAATATAAGTTTCCGATAGTCTTGTACTGTCACTCTTACAGATGAAGAAACCAATGTCTGACTTTCTACAGACTCAAGTAGAGGTAAAGCTTTCTCCCTACCTATTAAAGCACTGCGACTCAACAAAAATTGCGCTAAATGTGGGTCAACTTTTTGCCAATAACGCTCAGCAATATCAATAAAATGTGAAATTTTAGCTGCATCCTTCGCTTCTTTAAAAGAGTCTTCTAGCCATATTAAGACTGTTTTTGCTATGTCTTGTACTACTGACCAAATCCACCATGATGCTACATCTTGAATTATTTGTTTAGAAGGAGATTCAACTCCCTCTTTTTTTAAAAATTCTACCACTTTAGTCAGGTCAAAATCATCTAGTGTTGGTATATTTTCTGCCAAACTTTCAACTGAAAAATCCCAATATTCTCTCAAAGATTCTGGTATAGATTCTAAGGAAGGAACTGTAAACTGTGAAAGAGTTTCCAGACATTGCTCCAAAACATTAAGAGCTTTTTGAATTTCATTAGAACTGTAACTTAGTGTTTCAATTTTCTGACGACGCTGTGTAGCACTACTTATTAGCCAAGGAGAAGATAATCTGGGTAATACTTGTAACAAATTGTTAGTTTTCATTTTAAAGAAATTTCTAGAAAAGTTTCAGCTTCTTTTAGAGTTGACATTTGGCTATAGAAATTATTCCAATTTGACCACATACCTTGTATCCGAAGTTTTTTATATTTTCTCATTACAGCATTCCATAAATCATCCATCTTTGAGACAGTAAGATTACAAGAAGCAATGGTGAGCGGTACTTGTCCATCAATTAAAATTTTTAATGCGGCAGTTTCTCCGGGACGAGCAGCAAATAAATCAGTCCAACCACTTTCTGTTTCTATGATAATTCCTATTTTTCTATTACGCGAGTCCAAGTTGCACCAGTCTTTCATTCTCTGAAGCTGGTCTGGGATTTTCAGAAGTTTATCACGTAGTGCCGACGCAGTGTTTTTGACCTCATCTATGTGGATGCTACCATCTTTTGCAAGATAAAGAGCGTCAGCTTCTGATACTGGGTCAATTTTAACTTTTGTTGAGCCTAAAGTGTACTCGTTCCCTTTTTTTGCGCTTGTAAAAATTGAGGAATTTTCAGCTACCGCTCCTGAGTGAATAAGGCGATTGGGATGACGCAATTCCGCAAATACCTGGTCAAATTCGTCTAATGTTTTAGCTGATTTTAATTTACTGATGATTGCCTGCAAGTTTTCGGAAGATATATGGCTAGAAGACAGTGCCGACGACAAATTAGCACGTACACGTAAAAGCCTACTCTGAGGTATATCTGTACGTGTAAGCAATTCTTCTAGATGACTTGGATTGGCAAATCCTCTACTGGCAGCAGCCTTAAGTTGTTCATCACCCATAATTCCTTTTTGAAGTGCCAAGAGTTCGTCAAGAGAAACCTTAAATGCACCAAATGTACCTTTTGGCACTTCTATGAAGTCACCACTTTCGGCAATTAAAATCCACGGATTCATATGTTCCTAAAGCCGGATTAGTAAGCCCTTTCGTTTAATCTTAAACTTGTTCAAGCCGCTAAATTAAGAAAATTTTGTCAACCATCCCAAAAGCCTTTTAGTATTAGGTGTCAACAAAGTTTTTCGATAAGAATCAGCCGCTTTCTTAATACATTCAGCTTGTGTGGGATAGGGATGAATCACACCACTTAATTTACTTAAACCAATTTTATTTACAATCGCTGTCGTCACTTCAGAAATCATCTCACCCGCATGACTAGCAACAATTGTCGCACCAAGAATTTTATCTGTTCTTTTAGGATGAAAAACTTTAATAAAACCTTCTTCTTCCCCATCAATTATTCCCCTATCTACACTACTAAAAGGTATTTTTATGGTATTTACATCAATCCCTAAATTCAGCGCTTCCTCTTCTTGCATTCCCACATGAGCAACCTCTGGGTCAGTGTAAGTTACCCAAGGCATAATTAAACTACTTAGTTTTTGCTTTCCTAAACCAAAAGGAGAAAACAAAGCATTTTTAATTACGATTCGCGCTGCTGCATCTGCTGCGTGGGTAAATTTCCATTGCATACAAACATCACCAGCCGCAAAAATTTTATTATTACTTGTTTGCAAATAATCATTAACTTTTATCCCCCGTTTGTCATACTCAACTCCCACCGCTTCTAAATTTAATTTCTCTACATTTGGAGCACGTCCGGCACCAACTAAAATATCGTCTACAATCACAAAATTTTGTTTATTATTACTTTGAAAATAAACTTTTTTACCCTCATCGGTTACTTCTACTCGTTCAATTTCACAACCTAATATTAAATTAATTCCTTCTCGTAAAAAAACTTTTTGTAAAATAACAGAAGCATCAACATCATCTTTGTTTAAAAGACGAGAACCGCGATGAAAAACTGTGACTTCTGAACCTAAACGCCGAAACGCTTGTGCCATTTCGCATCCAATCGGACCAGCACCAATTATTGCTAAGCGTGGTGGTTTTACTGTTAGGGAAAAAACTGTCTCATTTGTTAGGTAACCTGCTTCTACAATTCCAGGAATTGATGGTTCTACTGGTCTGGCACCCGTAGCAATAACAGCTTTTTTATACTTAAGTCTTTTACCAGCAACTTCCACAGCCATATCATTCTCAAATGCTGCAGTACCCAAAAAAACATCAACCCCTAGTAACTGAAAACGCTCCGCTGAGTCGTTATAACTTATACCCGCTCTCATTCTTCGCATTCTTTCCATCACCGCTGGAAAATCAACGTCAATTAATTTGGGTACTCCAATTCCAAAAGTTTTGGCTTTCCACATTTCTCCCACGACTCGGGAAGAACGAATAATTGCTTTTGAAGGTACACACCCTACATTTAAACAATCCCCACCCATCAAATTTTTTTCGATTAAAGCCACTTTTAAACCCAAGTCTAAACCAGCTGCTCCTGCTGCTACTACTAAACCCGCAGTTCCAGCACCAATCACTACTAAGTCATAACAGTCTACAGGTTGAGGGTTTACCCAATTTTGTGGATGTACGTGGGAAATAAGTCTTTGATTATATTTATCCAACGGAGAAATAGTTACTTTATTATCCTCTGAATTCAACATCGGTGGTTATCCTTTTTTGGGGAGTGGGGAAAACAATTCGCAATTAGGAGTGGGGAGTGGGTAGAGACGCGATTAATCGCGTCTGTACAAAGTGGGCAGTGGGTAGAGACGCGATTAATCGCGTCTGTACAAAGTGGGCAGTGGGTAGAGACGCGATTAATCGCGTCTGTACAAAGTGGGCAGTGGGTAGAGACGCGATTAATCGCGTCTGTACAAAGTGGGCA